>OLSX01000025.1_pt1 | contig 127837 bp, 112 predicted proteins | sample 1673141 | NCBI WGS metagenome assembly OLSX01 (sample SAMEA3136759, study PRJEB25190) | human gut metagenome | biome: human gut; feature: human-associated habitat; material: faeces | place: Austria | collected 2013 | reverse complement strand
GCCGTGTCTCAGTCCCAATGTGGCCGTTCACCCTCTCAGGCCGGCTACTGATCGTCGACTTGGTGAGCCGTTACCCCACCAACTATCTAATCAGACGCGGGTCCATCCTGTACCACCGGAGTTTTTCACACTGTACCATGCGGTACTGTGCGCTTATGCGGTTTTAGCACCTATTTCTAAGTGTTATCCCCCTGTACAGGGCAGGTTACCCACGCGTTACTCACCCGTCCGCCACTAAGATAAACAAGAATCTGCCGAAGCTTCTTCAGCGTTTATCTCCGTTCGACTTGCATGTGTTAAGCACGCCGCCAGCGTTCATCCTGAGCCAGGATCAAACTCTCGAATTAAAAGTTTGTGACTGTTTTCCAGTCTCCATCCCGGTCAAAACCAACTTTGGCTGTTTTTAACCGTTTTTACTGTTTTTTTGGTTTGTTCTTTCCGAACTCTCTGAAATTTTCTCTTGGAATTTTTCAGGGTTGCATTGCTGTTTATTTGTCAAGGTGCACCGGACTTTCTACCTAAAGAAATCCGTTTTTTAGCCGCATGCTTTTCACACGCGGCTCATTTATAGTATCATTTCAATATTTGATTGTCAACTATTTTTTGGGGTTTTTTTCAAAAATTTTCTTGTGGTAATTTTTCCCATCCATCCGTTGTTTTTCTATGACGGCAAACCGCTGAATAAAGCGCCCATCAAATGAGAAATCAGATTGTGTTCGTACAGATAATTTAAGAAAGAGTTTTGCGTAATTGCATAGCCGCAGTCAAATCCAAACAGACTCCCCTGTCCTTCTTCAATCAAATAAAGCAACAGCCATATTATGAGAAAGCCTTCCACAACGCCCAGTAAAAGTCCCAGCAATTTATTCAGCCCATGAACCAGGGGAAGTTTTGTCAGAATGTTCAAAACTCCAAAGACCCATTTAAACGCAAGCGTGCCCGCAAAATAAATCAATAAAATCACTACTACCCGCGCTAAAATATGTTCTCCCTGAAAAATCGCCCACTGAAACAGGAATGCAAAAAGCCAGTCTTTCAAAAGCATCAGCAAAATAAACGCCAGAATACCCGACAAAATCGGGACCAGCATTTTTACAAACCCTTTTTTACAGCCGTATACGGCAAATAGAATGATGATGATCCAGCTTATCACTAACAGTAAATTCATTATTTTAATTTTATAACTTCCATTCCTTCGTCTCTTACAACGATATACTTCGTCCTGCTCTTTGTGGGTATAACCGCTCTGATGCCGCCGCCCAAATCTCCGTTATATTTTTCCAGCCCTTTTTTGTTCCATATAAATACGGTTGCTTCATTATAAATAATGATATTTCCGTCGTCCAAAACAATATCGCTGTATTCTATATCAAAGGTCTTGGTAAGAAGCAATTCTGCGTTCAAATCGTAGATATCCAGACGGTACTTGTCTTCCCCGTCGTCGTTTCTGTAAACAAGCGCCACACGGGAATCATCCCAGAATACGCTTTCAACGCCTTCCTCAATTTCCTTTTCGGCTTTTAATTCGGGAACCTGCTTTCCGCTAAAAACCAGCAACCTGTCTTCGCCCACAGCGACCGCTTCGTTTTCATTCACATAATGCAAGAAGGGGATCACAGTTTCTTCATATTCAAATCCGCTGACAATTTTATCCATAACGTTCTGCCCCACGCCGCCGAAATTGTAAAAGGCGATGCTGGTCCCAATTCCGTTACCCTCCGCTTTCAGATAGGACACCGCCATTTTTTGATTATCGGAAGACATAGACGCTTTCAGGGGAAAGCCGGTCTGGTTCATGGATGTCTTGATGGATACGATATTTTCTCCCGTGGTATCATAAATCTCCACCCAGACAAGATCATCATCTTCTAACGTAGCGGTAATAATCCCCTTGTCCGAAACAGTCACGTCCAATATCACCCGGTTGGTAACAATCTGTCCGCAGGGACCGGAGGCATTCATAACATAAATGGTATTGCCTTTATAGTCTCCTGCTGTTACATATTCGCCCGCTATGCAGACAATCGGCGACTGCATTTCATAGGTCTGGTTCCAAAGCTGCTCTCCTTTGCTGTTAAATGCGGAAATACCGTCTCTGCTGTAGCAAAGTATATTCCCGTTATAGGCTTTCGCCACACTGTCGGAAGATCCGATATTTTCCACCGACTTTACAACCTCATAATCTGTATATACCTTATTATCTATTTGGATACGGATAACTACAGCTACCGCTATTACCAAAACAACGGCGAGCGCAATTCTGTAAATTCTGGTCAACCGGTGCTTTATGATCTTTTCCCGAAAAGTGAGTTTTTCTTCCTGCATGGCAAATCTCCTTCGTAACGACAAGGTCATTGTACCATATTTCATTTTTTTATGGAAGAATGATGTTCACTCCGTATTGAATACTGTTCTTATCCGTAATGCCGTTGACCTCGCAAATTCTGTCTATCATACTTTCGTTTCCGTAAAATTTCATGCTGATCTTTGCCAGCGTATCTCCTTTTTCAATACAATATGTTCCGGGAATTACAAAGCCTTCCTGAGATTCCAGCACCGGGTCCTGCGTCTCGGGCGGCGAAACAGTCTCGGGTTGCAAAACAACCTCGGGCGGCGTTTCTCCCGCTACAGCCGTGCTTGCAGTCTCTATCGTTTCCGCCTCCGGGGTTTTTACCTCGGCTACAACATTATTAGAAACCGATTGCCGGGGATCTGTTTTTTCCGGTTCGGCTGCCGCCGCTGCCTCCGTGGTCATGGAGCTTTCCGCCCCGGCGGCAACCAGCTCCGCGTCTTCCGTTACGACCTCGACCTTTTTGCTTTCCAGCTCCGCTCCGGCTTCCTCGTCGGTGATCTGGGACGAGATATCATATAATACCTTTTCCATGTTCTGCATCTTTTCATAATTATTCAGCATGGTCACGCCGATAATCGTCACGATCAAAAGCATGGCGACGCTTGTCCCATACAAAACGCCCATGGTCTGTTTTCTGTGAATCTCATCCTTCTTTTCCTGCACAATGCCGCGAAATTTCTTGGTTGCCTTGTCCACTTCGGGTTTTATTTCTTCCGGCTCGTCCTGTTTGATGGTGATCATATAATTCTGCATCGCTTCGTTTCTCTCATAATAAACGAAATAACCGTTTTGCAGCACCATATTTCCTTTTTCAAACAGATACAGGTTTTCCAGCCTTTCCCCTACGGAATACTCCATAAAAATCTGCTGCTCATCCCTGAAAAATTGTTTGTGGGTATTTAACACGGGGGCTTCCGTAAAGTCCGACAAATCATAGCGCATATAAATCCAGCCCAGCACCATAGAATCTTTAAAAAAATGCCCCGCTTTTTCATTGACTTCTTTCCATATATCTTCCTTAAAAACGGTCCGTTCCCCCTGCATGTCCTCATTGCATTCCGCAAGAATCGCTCCGTTTACAAAAAACAGCGTCAAATCTCCGTCCGTCTGCCGGTGTCCGTACAAGATCATGGCTTTCGGCTTATCATCCCGGGTTGATATCTGCTTCATAAAGGTCGTTATATAGTCTTCTATGTAAACTCTCGTCTTTCCTTTGACCTCGCCGATCTGGCGGACATTTTTAGGAATTTCTCGTTTGTATACCTGAGTTCCACCCTCTTTTACAATTTCTATCACGCGATTACCCTCTTTCTTACTTCGTTACCAATTTTATAGCACAGGAAGTATCACGGATTTTATCGTATTCTGTCACGGCATCTTTCGATTCTTTCGACCAAATGGGCAACAAAAAAAGATCATTCTCCAGGAACGACCTTTTTCTTTTTTATTTGTAGTTTTCTTTTTCAATTGTTTACGGCTTTGCCGTCGCTTTTTCCCGAACGAAAAGGCGCATGAAATCCGTTAATGATCATATTCTTTCTTGATCAGTCTTTTCACGGAATCGACAACGATCCAGACTCCGGCTATGACAAATATAACTATAAAGACATACAACGGCATTCTCTGGTCTGCCGGCGTCGAGGTAATGTCGGAGGCGATCGAATACGCATAATATAAAATGAAGGCTCCGATCAGCGCCCGTATGGTCAGTCCGTTCTTGGTAGAGGTCATGCCTTTGTAAGATTTCCTGCCCTCCTCCGGTTTCTCTTCTTCCTGCGGAAGCTCTTGCAGTTCCTTTTCATTTTCCTTGTTTTCTTCCATATTATCACACCTTATACAAATTTATAAATCGTTGTGGAACGGAACGTTTTGCCCGGTTCTGCAACAGGTTTTGTGAAATTGGGTTCGTTGGCGCTGTTGGGGAAATATTGTGTCTCCAGTGCAAGCCCGCAGCGTCTCTTGTACTGCGCGCCGCCTTTTCCCTTATGTCTCCCGACCCAATTGGCGGAATACACCTGTATGCCGGGCATATCCGTATAAACTTCCATGGTTCTTCCTGCTTCCCGATCGGAAAGTACGGCAATTTTCGTCAGTTCGCCGGGTTTGCCGTCGCTGACAAAATTGTGGTCATAGCCGGAAACCAGACGCATCTGCTCAAAACGGCTGCGTATCCTCTTTCCGATGGGCGTCGGCGTTGTAAAGTCAAGCGGCGTCCCTTCAACGGGCGCCAGCCTGCCGGTAGGTATCGCCCCTTCAACAATCTCCGTAAAACGGGAACAGTTGAGCCAAAGTTCTTCTTCGAGCATGCTACCGCTCTCATGCCCTTTTAAGTTAAAATAAGAATGGTTGGTCGGATTGACAATCGTCTTTTTATCCGTCTCAGCTTCATAATCGATCCGTAAACCGTTATCCTTTGTTACCGTATAAGTAATGGAAAACTGACGGTTGCCGGGCAGCCCCAACTCGCCGTCCTTCATGGACAGGGTAAAGGTCACGCTGTTCTTTTTATTATCAGCCTTTGCCTCAAATACACGTTTGTGAAAGCCCAGATCAAAGTGGGTATGCAGATTGTTTTTCCCGTCGTTTACATCCAATTGGCAGGTTTTGCCATCCAACACAAATTTTGCATCCGCCGTTCTGTTAGCAATAGGTCCTACGGACGCCCCGAAAAAATTGCCGTTGGTAAAGTACTTTTCCAGCTTGTCATATCCCAGCGTCACATCGGCAATCTTTCCCTTTTTATCCGGTACAAAGAGATTTACCAAAATCGCTCCATAATTCATAACATCCGCCCGGATTCCCTTTTCATTTGAAATGGAATACAGGGTAACCTGCTGCCCGTCCGGCGTCTCTCCAAATATTTTTTCCTTTACCACTTGTCTTTCCTCCGTCATTCTCCATTTTATCTTTATAACCTTATCATTATAATTCCGTCCGACCTTCCAGCGCCCTGAGCAAAGTAACCTCGTCAATATACTCCAGATCCCCGCCTACGGGGACTCCGCTGGCAATCCTTGTCACTTTAATGCCTGTAGGCTTAATGAGCTTGCTGATATACATCGCGGTCGTCTCCCCTTCCAAACTTGAATTGGTCGCGATGATAACTTCCTCTACCTGTTCGGACTGCAAGCGCTGCATCAGTTCTTTTAAGCGGATATCATTGGGACCGACGCCCAGCATTGGGGAGATTGCTCCGTGCAGCACATGATAAACGCCGTTAAACTTACCGGTTTTTTCATAAGCCGCAAGATCCCTGGTGTTTTCCACGACCATAATCGTCCCATGGTCCCTTTTGGCATTGGAACAGATCGGGCATATCTCCTGGTCCGTCAGGGTACAGCACACGGTGCAATAACGTACCTTCTCTCTCGCTTCTACCATCGTATCCGCCAGCCGCTTCACAGTTTCCTTCGGCTGATTGATCAGATAAAAGGCAAGGCGCTGCGCCGACTTACTGCCGATACCCGGCAGCGACGACAATTCTTCAATTAGCCGATTGATATAACCGCTGTACAAATCCATTAGAACGGTAATCCTCCCAGACCGCCGGTCATTTTATTCATGATTTCGGCGTTCGCTTCTTCCGCCATACGCAGCGCTTCATTGACAGCCGCCATAATCATATCCTGCAGCATATCCACTTCATCGGGATCTACCGCGTCTTTGTCAATCGCAATTTTGGTCACTTCCTTTTTGCCTGTTACGGTCACTTCAACAGCGCCGCCTCCCGCCTTAGCGGTAAATTCCTTTTCTTCCAGTTCCTTCTGGCTTTCTTCCATCTGACGCTGCATTCTCTGAGCCTGTTTCATCAGATTATTCATGTTTCCGGGCATTCCCATTCCTCCGGGATATCCACCTCGTTTTGCCATTGTCAGTCCTCCTCTTCTATATCCATCATAATAATTTTTGATAAATCAATATTATTCGCTTCAAAATCCTCTGTCTGTCCGTAAGTCTTAAAATCCGGAACAATTTCTTTGCCTATGGCGTTGCTCAAAATGCGAGCCGCCTGCTCCTGATGCTCGGGAAACTTCATAAAGTAATCGGAATACGTCCCCTCCGCCAGGTAAATTTGCAGATGGTTGTCATTGCCAAGACTGAGCTTCGCCGTTTTGAGATACCCCTTCATGGGATTGGGACAATCGCTCAGGATTACCGACCATCTTTTGACGATCTGCTCCACATCCTCCGGAATCGCCTTGGGCAACTGCGGCTTATCAGCCTTCGCTAATCCGTTTGCTTCCTGAGCGTAAGCCGTTCCTGACGCGGCGCCTGCCGCCATACCCGCGGGAGCCGTCACGACCAGACCTTTTTCCAGTTTATTTTCCAGAGTCCGTATCCTCTCCAGTATGGATTCCTGATCCTTTTCCATGCTCGGGCGGCACGCCTTGATCATTGTCATTTCAATCATAACCCGCTTTGCGGACGCGTAACGGATCTGCCCGGATAATTCCGAAAAAATCCGGATAAGGCGCATAATTGTCGTCTGATCCATCATATCCGCTTCTTCCTTGAGAAGCTTCAGATGATCGGAAGATACGTCAAGCACATCTTCCACGTCGTCGCAGCTTTTCACCAACAGCAGGTTGCGTAAATACCATGTATAATCGCTGACAAACTGCGTCAACTCCCTTCCCTGCATCACAATCTCTTCCAACAGACTGATGCAGCCAAGGACGTCCTGATCTATCATATGACGCAGCAGGCGGCTGAATACCTCGTTGTCCACCGCGCCCAGCACGTCCAGCACCATATCATAGGTCAGCTCTTTACCGAAATGAAAGGCAATACATTGATCCAACAGACTTAAAGCATCGCGCAGGGACCCGTCCGCCGTCTTTGCGATATAGCGAAGCGCCCTGGGTTCCACCTGAATCTGTTCCTTCTCCATCAATTCGGACAATCTGTCGGAAATCGTATCAATGCCGATCCTCTTAAAATCATACCGCTGGCAGCGGGACAAAATGGTAATCGGGATCTTGTGCACTTCGGTTGTCGCCAATATAAAAATCACATATTCCGGCGGTTCCTCCAGCGTCTTTAAAAGAGCGTTGAAAGCGCCGATGGAAAGCATATGCACCTCGTCGATAACGTAGACCTTATATTTGCCCTCTGCGGGAGAATAGGACACCTCATCCACGATCTCGCGGATATTATCCACGCCGTTGTTGGACGCCGCATCGATCTCAATCACATTCATGCTCGCCCCGGACGCAATGGCTCGGCAGCTTTTGCACGTTCCGCAGGGACTTCCGTCCACCGGATTTTCACAATTGACCGCCCTGGCAAAAATCTTTGCAACGGTCGTTTTACCCGTGCCTCTCGTCCCGCAAAACAGATAAGCATGACCGATTCTGTCCGCCGTTATTTGGTTTTTTAATGTTTCTACAATATGATCCTGTCCTTTAACGTCTTCAAACTCCGCCGGACGGAATTTTCGATACAGCGCCTGATACGACATCTTTCACTCTTCCTTAATCACCGAAACTGATACCAAGCATTTTTGCTTCTTTGATAATCGATGCGTCAGGAGAAACATATTTCAGTTTGCCCGCCACATCCTCTAAGGGCACCTTGATAATCTCACGGTTTTTCATACCAACCATAAATCCGTACTCGCCCTTCATGATCAGCTTTCCTGCTTCAGAGCCCAGTCTGGATGCAAAAACGCGGTCATAAGGGCAGGGGCTTCCGCCTCTCTGCGTGTGTCCCGGAACGGTCACGCGCACCTCATAATCGGATTTTTTCTGAATCGCGTCGGCAATTTCATAGGATACGGAAGGGAATTTGTAATTCTTCATCTTTTCCTTATATTCTTTCTTAGACAAAGCCGCGTCCTGTTTGGAGATAGCGCCTTCCGCAACCGCTAAAATCGTAAACCTGCTTCCCTTTCTGTGGCGTTCTTCAATTGCTTCCACCACTTTATCAATATCATAGGGAATCTCGGGAATCAGAATAATATCGGCGCCGCCAGCCATGCCTGCGTTTAAAGTCAGCCAGCCGACTTTATGTCCCATAACCTCCACGATGAATACGCGCCCGTGGGACGCCGCGGTCGTATGGATACAGTCGATAGCGTCCGTCGCAATATTAACCGCGCTCTGGAATCCAAACGTCATATCCGTGCCGAAAAGATCGTTGTCGATGGTCTTGGGAAGCGTTACAATATTTAAGCCTTCTTCTCTTAACAGGTTCGCGGTCTTATGGGTTCCGTTGCCGCCGAGAATTACGAGGCAGTCCAGCTTTAATTTGTAGTAATTCTGTTTCATTGCTTCCACTTTGTCAAGACCGTTTTCATCAGGGTCCTTAATGGTTTTAAAAGGCGTGCGGCTGCTGCCCAAAATCGTACCGCCCTTTGTGAGAATGCCGGAAAAGTCTTTGCTGGTAAGCATCCTGAAATCTCCATAGATCAAGCCCTTATATCCGTCTGTAAATCCATAGATTTCCACGTCGCTGTCGTAATTGGTAACGCTTTTTACCACGCCCCTCATAGCCGCATTCAGCGCCTGACAGTCGCCTCCGCTGGTCAACATCCCGATTCTTTTCATTCTTTTTTCCTCCTTGCTGATTATGGTTGAATTATTTTCGTTCTTTTATTCATCATTCCCTTTGTTTCTAGGAAGGAGAATGTTTCTTTTGATTTTTCACGCGGTACATAAATGCGTCCGCATCCTTGATCAGCGCGTCCATGACATCCTTTCCCTTCGCGGAATGGGCGGTCCCGATGCTCGCCGAAATGCCGTGGAAGTGTTCGACCTCCTGATAGACGTTATCCAGTTGTTCCTGGAGCCACCGCCTTTTTTCTTCCGCTTCCTGTTCTGTAACGGCTCCCGTCTCGATAACCAGAAATTCATCGCCGCCGAATCTGGCGATCACGCCGTCAGGCATACATTTCCTTAAAGTTTCCGCCGTCAGGACTAACGCGTCGTCTCCCACGTGGTGCCCATACCGGTCATTGACCTTTTTAAAGTTATCAAGATCCAAATAATATACGGTTAAGGGTCCGTCTTCTCTCGACTTGATAAAATCGGAAACATATCTTCTGTTGTAAAGCCCTGTCAAAAAATCCGTATTGGCATTTTTGACAATCATCTGTTCATAGATTCTCTCCTGTGTCACGTCTGTCGCCACGCCTACCGTTCCCATGACGCTACCGTCCAAATCAAACAACGGCGTTTTGTAGGTCTTTAACTGCCTCATATCGTCCCCGATTTTTACCTTTTCATCGAATATGCAGGTCTTTCTTTTTTCCATAACCTCATATTCCGATTCCATGCAGATAAACTCGCCTTTGGCATATTCGTCCGGCGTAAGGTCCCAGATATAATAATGCCCCCGCCCTTCAATCTGTTCCATGGTCTTATTGACCGCTTTGCAGAAATATCGATTGACCTTTTTATGTACGCCCTCTTTATCCTTGAACCAGATCAGATGCGGCACGCTGTTGATCGCAGCGTCCAGATAGCTGCGCGACTGCCACAAATCCGTCTTTACCCTGCTGTCCTGCTGCCACTTCCTAAACCGGAACCGGATTTCCCCTTCGGTTAAGGGCAGCGTCCAGATATCCGCAAGTTTCAGCAAATCTTCTTCCGCCAGCTTCGGAATCTGTTCTTTATCCGCGATCAAAATCAGATCCGCTTCTTCTTTTTTACAGGAAAACAGCTTTGCAATCCCTGTCTTTATTTCCGCGCCCCTGCATTCCGCAATGATCACATCCGCATCCGCGGCAAACGTTTCTTCTATTTCGTCGCTTTTGGTAAATTCATGCTGAAAATGTTCCAACTAAGCCATTTCTTTGATGGTTTCATATAAATCATTCCGCACGCACGCAAAATATATCTTTACCCTGCAATGTACATATCCATGCTCCTCTACACAAAATTATTCATAAAATAACCGTTCTTATTATATCAAATATGCGCTGTGAAAGCAAACTGCATTATTTAGAGGTGTCAATCAAATTTGAGGCAAAAGAGAAGAGGTATCACGTTTAAGCAACACCTCATAATCTAAATATTCTTTCATTCTGATTCCGGCATTTCCATAATGCCATTGGATGATCTTTGATATTTTCAATAATCTCCTTTTGATCAAATAAAAGTTCCGCTTTCTTCCTTCTAAATCAAAAAACTCTTTATTTCTCAATACAGGAAACAAATCTCTTTTAATTTTTGAAAAGGTCAGACCGTCGATGGCAGATGTATTGAACGCTTTATTTATTGTTTCCTGTGAAATGGTATTATAGAAAATAATACTTTTTCTAAATAGGTCGTTTTCGGATTCATCAAACAACCCAAACTAAAACTAAATCGGGAAGCAGGGGATAACTGATAACCCTCTGCCCTCATATACTCTTTAATAAGGGAAGTAATTTGTTCTCTTGCTGCCGTCATTTCATCCCTTGTGCTGTTTGGAATAAAATCCATATCAATATCAACAGACAATCTTGGCAAATTAAAGATAACCGTATTGATTGCCGTACCGCCTTTTAATATAAGATGTTCCGACAAATACTCCTGGCTGTTAAAAAATTTCAAAATTTCTTTTAACCGTAACAGCTTTTCAAAGGTATCTCTAACGAATCCATATTTTTTAGCTTCCTTTCCAAGCTCCATCCTGTTATATTCTATCATATTCGTCGTTCTCTCCGTTCTTCAAAAACGCTTTCGCATCCGGTACGACCAGTTTCCATCTTGAATTATAGCCTCCCTGCAGAATATCTTTTGTAAGATAGCGTTTGCTCTTCCCAATATTCCTCCGGCAAAACTCATAGAACACATCTGTAATTCCTGCGTTAGTATAATATGTTTCAAGCAGGTAGCCTGTCTTTTGAAAAAGGAATTGCCTTTCATATTCACTCAAATACTGACATAATTTCATTTCATCTAACTTTCGAATCGAACGAATAAAGGAAACGATTTCCTCGATACCGGATAAATGATCCATATCCTTTATACTATCTACCAGTGTCCGTTCCATATCGGTTACTCGCACTCCGCCGCTGTATTTAACTTCTTCAACACCACTTTGGCTTTTCGTAGATATATACTTATAAACATATCCATCAAATTCAAAATCACGAAATCGTGTTTCGGATGCTACATAGACTTCATAATACACCTGGTCCGAAAGTCCATAATACTCTATCGCAGTATGATGGGAAAGATAGGCTGTATCTGTAATTTTACAAGCAATTTGATAACGGCTTGCTACAGGTGCTCCTGTTTCTCCACTGATGCAGGTATACAGATTATTCCTTATTTTTACTATCAGATTTTGATTTAACAGCCGTTTCAATGTAGAACGAGTGCTATTTACACTATTATAATACCGTGCTACATCTTCTGCTGTAAATACCGGGCGCCCAAGCAGTTCATAATATAGATTCATTCTATCACCTTTCGGTTTATTTTTTTGTCAAAACGGCTTTTTAAAAAGCCGTTTTGTTCTTAATATAAACCATTATATACAATTCCCATAAAAGCGCAAGTATTCAACTTTCATTTACTATTTACCCTTTATTTTCGGTCTCTTTCTCTTTTTTCTGCAAAAGAAGCACTGCCTTTTCCAAGCTCCATCAAAAACTTCTGCAAATTGGTCAAAATCTTTTTTAAGATCGCTTTCCGTGAAATTCGTATTAGGTGCCAGTCCTAAAAATTTTGCCACAACCGGATTCTTGATAAACTCCAGCTTATCATTTTGATATTCTGCGGTCAGCTCTTTCATTTCCTTTTCGACAAGTTGCTGATTCTGTGTTTGAATCATACAATAATAATACGGCGACGAAATGTTTCGCTGTAAAGTTCTGTCGCTTCAATTCTGTTCTGCAGCTTCTTTCTCATACCAATCACGTGCTTTCTTATCTTCAACCTACAAAAGAATACGATAATGAGTCCAAGAAAGTAGTGGCATAGATTTTCCACGCGCTGAGTGGAAAATCTCAAGGTATGTCCTATAGCGTAGTATTGACCGCCTGATACACAGCCTTTTGTGAGGACTCAATAATTCCGCACATATCTTTTAGCAAGCATCTGCACCTTGCCGTCGCCCCCAACCCCCCGACTGAAAAAGACCTGGCTGATACTTCAATTTTAATAAGCTGCGTTGTGGAAATCGAGTGTCCTTCATCAGTACGCTTCATCTTCGATTTGCTCATATTTTCCTGTATTTTTCATCGATATTCTTTTCTATCTCTATTTTTATTTTTTCAACAGGTATTTTCTAGCCTTACGTTCACCTTCCACAGTCAAAATATTTTCTTCAACCATCTTTTTCAATATTCTTTTTGTTGTTGAATCTGCAAGTCCTAATATTTCTCTTGCTTCTTTGTTACTAATCGAACCATTTTCTTCTATATATTTGACAATCCTATCTTCTCGCTTAGCAATTATCGGCTTTTTATCGGCTTTTATCGGCTTTTTATCGGTCTTTAACGTTTTTTCTTCTCCAGACCGATAAAAGCAAACCGCAAACCCCGTTCGCTTTTTCTGAAATTCATATCTGACACCAGCCGCATCGCAGGCGTCTGCAATACGCTTTAATCCTGTACCAAAACTTTCAATATCTTTTGAATAATACAAAATTCTGGCAATTTTAGGATTTTTCCGAATCGGTCTTTCAGCCCCTTCAATAAAATCCTGTGGTTCCAAGCCTTCCGGAAACGCGCCCGGATTATAGATTTCTACACGATCTTTATAAATTGCCACTTCATTACTTTCACCGGAAGAATAATCTTTATGACAGAAAGAATTTAATAAAGCCTCTCTTATCGCATCCACAGGGATCTCCGGAATCTCTGTTCTCTGCCTCGCTCCTGTAAACTCAACCTTCCAATGAATATTGCTTTTAATATAACTCTCTGCGATGTCCACAAGTTTTAAAACCGGTCCATGATAACGCTGAATATCATTAAAAGTCAGGCGTTCTGTCGTTGCAAAAATAGCCATCTGCACATCCTGAAGCAAGTCATCACTAAAGAGCGCTTTTCCTGCATTTAACAGCTTGTCTCCATCTGTCAACTCTAATTGATTCAGCACTGTCTTCTTATCCGTATAAGAAATGACAAGACGCCCAACCTCATGTGCCTGCGTGGTATATTTTTTCAATAATTCTTCATCTACATCATCAATCGATTTGTTCGATACAAGGTTTTCCCAACGATTTCCTTCCCTCCCACTCTTCAATAGCAAATTAGTAATCTCCTCCGGGGACATCGTTAAATCTTCATCTGCCACCCTGATTCTGGCAACTCCATAAGCAAAATATGGTATCTGATCTCCTGAAAATTTCACGTGAATGCAATCTCGCCCGTCCAAAACAACTTTACGGATTTCCGGATAAATTTTCGGTTCAATATGATTTTTAATTTTCTGACTGACTTCTCTTAACGTTTCCTCCGTTATAACTTGTCCAATCGGAGTGCCATCCGGCTTTACGCCAAAATACAGTTCGCCATGCTGATGTTTATTCAATATGGCACAGATTGAATACATTGCTTCTTTCAATTCTCCAGTTGATTTCTTAAATTCTAATATCTCGTTCTCTATTCCTAAGTTCAAATTCACACCAGCTTTCGCGTCTATAACTAATTCCACAGCCAAATAACAATTCTTCATGTCCAAGCAATAACTTCTTATGAATAATTTTATCCGATTGCCACTGATAATACAAGCAGACAGAATATAAAATGATTTTCATATATAATCGGCGGTCGCTGCCGCTGAGTTCGGATTATGAAATCTATAATTCAACCTGCGTCCCTTCATAGCGGAGCTTCTCCCCTTCCTGCTCCTTACCGGAAGTTTGAGAGTTAGTAAAAGATGTGATTATTTCAAATATACTCTGCGAATGTAAACCGCATTATTCAGACCGTCATTGCCGATATGACGCATAATGGATATGGTACAGATGATACTTATAGCAGTAAAATGATACATACTAAAAGCGTAACGATAACGGAGCTGACTGCGGCAAATTTGTGAAGCTTTCCGTAGTTGAGGGAAACAACCTCAATCCGGGGCTCTAAGTCTGTGCTCTCCATACGCTCTTTAATGAAATCCGTCCAGGAAGTCTCCTCTTCCCCAAGTTTATCTTTGCAATTTTCAAGATCTTCCAACAGAATCCGGTATTTTTCAAGATAGGCCCGGCAACTTTGTATTTCCGTATGATAAAGAGGCAGCGAATAGCGGCGGGCAATCCACGCCCCCACTCTTCCCTGCCTGTTTACAACAAGAATCAAAATGCTCTTTACTATTTTAAATACACACACCGGCATTACTATCAAATAAGCAATATAACACAGCATGACCGTGACCGCGCCTATGTAGCTTAATACGCCGCCTGCCGCCGTCATGGCAAGCGCCATATTATAAAACAGGATAAACGCCGCCAGAATCCCCACAAACAGTTTCAACTCAAAGTTCTGTTCCTTTTTCCTGTTTATTGCGCTTTCCAATTGTCGGGACACCTGATACCGGGCAAATTCCACTTTTTGTATACAGTGGTTTAAAAAATATTCTTCTTCCGACTGATAGGCTAAATGCAAGTTTTCGCGTTCGCTTTGTGATTCGCTCTTCAAGCCCCTTCCCCCTCCGGCTATGAGATTAAGCTCAGTTGTATTTTATTATAACACAATTTATTCTCCATTCTGCCTGTTTTCCTAAAAATAAAACATAATCAATTGACGAAACAAAAGATTGCAGATATAATATAAAGGCTGTGAAGCATATGGAGACGTATCGAAGCGGTCATAACGAGCTTGACTCGAAATCAAGTTGTCCGTCAGGGCACGCGGGTTCGAATCCCGCCGTCTCCGTTAGTCAGAAAAAAAGGAGCTGCACACTAATTCCATCTTAGTGCGACAGCCCCTTTTTATGTTCTGCCATTGCAGTTAGCTGATACAGAAACGGTTTATGATATCCTGTCCATAATGTCTTTATAACTTACCAGCGTCACATTGCCCATCTCAATTCAAACCTGTCCGATGCGTATAACGTATTCAACGTTGTAAAAATTAGTCAAGTATGATTTGCCAAATCATACTTGACTAATTTGTTGCGCTTAATTTATTGTACACTTTATAAATAATGGTTTATGACCCAATCACAGGCATCCGCCTCTTTAATAAGAGCGGCTGTCCATGATTTCCCGGGTAACTACTGTGACCGGATATTCCTCTCCATTTACTGATACAGACTGCACTGTAGCGTCATGGGCGTACATGCTTTCATCTACATAAGAGAATTTCTCCGGCGTCCTTCCCGCCTCTAAATCCTCTATGATCTCACGTACATGCGGTCCCTGCTGGGGATTACACTCTATAATGCACGTAATTTTATCCTTCTGTATATGTTCCATGGCATCCTGCTTTACCCCGTCAAAGGAAACTACCATGATCTCGCCCGCCTGAATATCGGAGCCCACTGTTTTTCCTGCCGCTTCAATGGCATCTATGGCTCCAAAGGCTTCATTATCATTTTCACAGTAAACAATATTGATGTCGTCGTATTGATTCAAAAGGGACTCCATCACTTCTTTTCCCCTTGCCTGGGTAAAGTCTCCGACTACCTCCGCAAGCAGCGTCATATTATCATTTTCTTCACAAGCCCTCTGCAGTCCCCTTGTTCGCCCGATCTGGGCAGAAGAACCAATAGTTCCCTGTATATTGACAATATTTGCGTTTTCAATGCCTTTTGCAAGCAGATACTGCCGTATCCATTCCCCGGCTTTTTCTCCCTCCAGAGTAAAATCAGAACCCACCCATGCAGTATATAAACTGTCATCAGACACATCCACTCTGCGGTCCAGAATGATAACCGGGATTCCCGCGTCCTTTGCTTCCTGCAGCACCGTGTCCCATCCGGTTTCCGTAACAGGCGCCAGCACGATATAATCCACTTCCTGTTGAATAAAAGTACGGATCGCCATAATCTGATTCGCCTGCTTCTGCTGCCCGTCCTCAATGATCAGCTCATATCCGTTTTCAGATGTAAACGTCGCCTTCATGGATTCGGTATTTGCACTTCTCCAGTCGCTTTCTGCCCCAAGCTGGGAAAATCCTATGACAATGCGTTCTTTTGCGTTTTCTTCCTCCGCATGTTCGGGTTCCTTTGAGGAAACGTTATCTTTTCCACAGCCAAAGAGCCCTGCACAGACGAACAGGATTATGACAGACGTCAGAAATCTCTTTCTCATTTCTACCTCTCCTCGTATACCTGGTGTTTTCTTCTCCCTTATCAAGTTCAATATACTTTTGACAGTCGGTTTTGTCAACGATCAAAAAAGCCGCCGAAAATGGCGTTTATAAAATCTTCCTGTGTAAAAAAGAGGTCGCCGTACAAAAATTTTCTCTTTTGCAGACAGCTCCCTCTTTTATACAGTTATGATAAAATCTTTAAACGATTTCCCGTTTATTTGCGAATGCTTCTTTTCTTACGCGCCATAACAACACTCTGAACCACCAGGAACAGACAGAGCATAGCCGCAATGGTAATTCCGGTCCACCATGCCTGGTCAAGACCTGCGGAAGAAACAATGTTTTGGATTGTACTGAGTATCAGCACGCCGAACAGCGCTCCCACAATATTGCCGACGCCGCCCGTCAGCATGGTACCGCCTATAATTGCAGAAGCAATGGCGTTCATTTCCATTCCCGACGCATGGGAAGCGGAACCGGAGCCTACGTGCATGAAATACACAAATCCGCCGATACCTGCCAAAATGCTGCAGATCAGATGGGATAAGAATTTGGTCCTTCTGACGTTGATACCCAGCATCAATGCGCTTTGCTTATTTCCGCCTACGGCGTAGAAACTGCGTCCCAGCTTTGTCCAGCGGAGAACACAGAAGAGTATTAAAACGATCAGCAGGGCAACAACTACGCCAATCTCCACATAAGCGTCTACATATTTCCCCAGCTTATTTACGGAACCGAGTCCCGGCACAACAATACGTGTTTCTTTTAATGCGACAAATTCTTCATTTGCCACATTAAAGGGATTGGTATTCACAATGGTCGTCATACCGCGGGCAAAGAACATACCGGCGAGCGTAACGATAAAGGGCTGTATATCCAGATAAGCTACCAGGAATCCCTGGACTACGCCGAAAGCAACGCCGATCGCCAAAGCAATCAGGATAGCGCCAAATACATTTCCGTCATGATAATCCAGATAGACGGCGCAGCACATGCTGACTAACGCCACGACACCGCCCACGGAAATATCAATACCGCCGCAGATCATAACCAGACACATTCCGCAGGCTACGATAATCAACGATGCGTTTGCATTAAGGATATTCAGAAAAGTCTGCGGTTTTAAAAAGCCTTTTCCCTGAAACACAATCGCACTGATATACATTACAAAGAAAACCACTATCGTGATGAGCAATAACAGATTGGTGTCGGTCATGCCTTTTGCTCTGTTTCCCATCAAAGATTTCTTGGGTGATGACATATTAAGCGACCTCCTTTACATGTTTCTCAGACTTTAATTTTTTCCCTAAAGCCGTGAGCTTTTCTCTTACTACAGGCGCACTTAAAACTACAAGGACAATAACTACTACAGCCTTATATGCGGGTAGTGCATCCGCCTGAACATTAAATTTATACAGCGTTGTTGTCAGGAATTGGATTACATATGCGCCCAAAATAGATGCAGCCATATTAAATTTACCGCCGCTTAAAGCATTTCCTCCAAGGGCAACCGCAAGAATGGCGTCCATCTCAATATCCTTGGCAATAACCGAGTAGTTGATCGTGGAAAAACGGCTAACCTTGATCAAACCGGCAACGGCAACGCATAAGCCCAGAATAACAAAGGTCATAAACTTGATTACAGTAGGATTCAGACCGTTTAATCTGGAAGAGTTTTCATTGATACCTACCGCCTGTATGTACAATTTCAGATTTGTAAATTTCAACAGGAGCGCGGTCACGATAACGCAGGCAAGCGCAATAAAAAACGGCGTGGGAATGGGAATCCCCGAAATAAATCCGCCAAAATAGCTAAAGGAAGGATCGCTGATAATCGGCAGCTCGTTATTGTTGATCCATGCCGCAATGGAACGACCTGCCGTAAACAGGATCAAAGTGGCTACCATGGGCTGAATCTTGAAAAATGCTACCAACGCGCCGTTAAAAGCTCCAAAAAGCATTGCAACCACACAGCTTACCAGAAACGCTACAATAATCGGTGCCTGAAGCGTCTCCGGTCTTGAATTGGTCCCGCAGAGTACTCTCAGTACCACGCTGCCGCTGATTGCTATCGCGGCGCCCACGCTGATATCCTGTCCGCCGGTTGCCGCCGTAACCAGTGTCATACCGATCGCAAGAATCGCAAGCTCTGAACCGTAATCCAAAATCGTGATCAGATACCCCGAAAGAACGGGATCGCCTGCACTGTTGGTCCCTAATGTTATTTTATAAAACGAAGGGTCGGCTATTAAGTTAAACACCGCTAACAGCAACAGCGCGGCTATTGGAATAAATATCTGTTTTCTGAATAACTTCTTAAAAAATACCGATACACTTGATTTATTTGTTTCTTTCTGCATTATTCTTTGTCACCTCCGGCAATGGTACTCATAATCATATTCTGAGTCAACTCTTCTCCCGAAAGCTCCCCTACTACCCTGCGGTCCCTCATGACGACCAGTCTGGAACAGGTACGAAGCATTTCATCCAGTTCAGAAGAAATAAATGTAACACTCATGCCTTCCGACGCAAGCTTTAACACCAATTTCTGGATATCTACCTTGGTTCCCACATCAATACCGCGGGTCGGTTCATCCAGGATCAGATATTCCGGATTGGTCAAAAGCCACCGCGCCAGAATTACCTTTTGCTGGTTACCGCCCGAAAGAGATTTAATCGGCGTGTCCGCGGATGCGGTCTTGATTGCCAGAAGCTTGATATATTCATCTGCAAATTTATTTGCTTCCGCCTTTGTAAAGGGCTTAAAGAATCCTCTTAATACCTGAAGCGCAAGTATAATATTATCCCGGACCGAAAGATCTCCGATAATACCGTCCACCTTACGGTCCTCAGGCAGATATGCAATGCCGTTTCTCATGGCGTCGATAGGTTTGGAAATTTTTATGACCTTTCCATTCTTTTTTACGGTTCCGCCAATCACTCTGTCCGCGCCGAAAATAGCTCGCACGCATTCGCTTCTTCCAGAACCCAGAAGTCCGGTAAAACCGTTGACTTCACCCTTTTTGATATAAAAATCAAAGGGCTTAATGCCTGCATTGCTTTGAAGCCCCTGCGCTTCAATCACAGGTACGGAATCATCATCTTCATTGTATTCTGTTTGCTCGCCTTTGATATCCGACATATCATCCAGCTCTTTGCCAAGCATTTTGGATACCAGCTGGACTCTGGGAAGATCCTTGATCTCATATTCCCCGACAAGCTTTCCGTCGCGTAAAACGGTAATTTTATCGCATACTTCATATACCTGGTCCAAAAAGTGCGTAACAAAAATAATACCTACGCCTTTTGCTTTCAGATCCCGCATAACCTTAAAAAGTTTTTCCACCTCCTGCTCATCCAGGGAGGACGTGGGTTCATCCAAAATCAATACCTTACAGTTCATATCCACGGCACGGGCAATGGCAACCATCTGCTGCACCGCAATAGAACAGCTTTCCAACTGCTGGGTAGCTTTCGCCGGTATATCCAAAGACTGCAAAATCTTTTCCGCATCCGCATTCATCTTTCTCCAATTCTGAACGGGTCCGCTGGTTCTGCCTATAAACATATTTTCAGCAACAGAAAGATTGGGACAAAGTGTAATCTCCTGATATACGGTACTGATACCAAGCCTTTGTGCATCCTGCGGCGAGTGGATCGCCACAGGTTCATCCTGTATATTCGCATCTCCCTTTAGGTAAATTTCGCCTTCATCTTTTCCGTAAACTCCGGTCAGAACCTTGATCAGAGTTGATTTTCCGGCGCCGTTTTCGCCCATCAGCGCATGAATCTCGCCTTTACAAAGGGTAAAATCCACCCCCTGCAGGGCACGCACTCCGGGAAAGCTCTTGTGAATATTTCTCATTTCCAATACGGATTTTTCATTCACTACTATATTCACCCCTTAAAAGTATTTTTAAATAAAGCGCGGAACAAGCGTACGAATTACCATTGACGCTGCGCCGCGCTTTTTTCATAGTTGCTGCAATTGATTGTGCAAAGATACCTTATCAGATGCCGTATGTATCAACATCTTCCTGTGTAATGGTGGTAGCATCAAAGCCCTGTTCGTCCATGATGATCACTTTTTCGGAAAGTGTTCCGCCGCTTTCAAGCGTCTTGATGATATCATCAATGTAGGAAGCCTGGAAAGGATTGCACTGTCCGTCGTAGTTCCAGTTCTGAGCCAGCAACTCTTCTAACGCCCATTTGTTGCAGTCAAAGCCCATTACGATTACGTCTTTGCCAACGCCATGAGAAATGTTTGCTTTGTCAAGAGCTGCTACGGCGCCTTTCGCCATATCATCATTTTCAGCATAGATTACGTTGAAGGATTCACCGGAGTCAATTACGGACTGAACGATCTGCTGTGCTTTTTCAGCATTCCATTCCGCTGTCTGCTGTGTAACCATGTTCCATCCCTCAGATGCAACTGCATCATCAAGAGCACCTGTACGTCCTTTCTGCGCTGCGGAACCCATGACACCCTGAAGGTGGATAATATTGTATTCGCTGAGGCTCTGACCCTTTAACCATTCAACCGCCGTCTCGCCTTCCTGCGCCATATCGGAAACGATGGAAGCTTCATACAGGCTCTCGTCTGCATCGATGGTACGGTCAAACAGGATAACTCTGATACCTGCGTCCTGTGCGTCCTGTAATACGGAGTCCCATCCTGCGGTATCCGCTGCGGAAATAAGAAGATAATCAACGCCGTCCTGGATAAATTTCTGCGCCGCGTTAATCTGCTCGTCATTTTTCAGGCTGTAAGCAAAAGAAGCATCATAGCCGTTTGCTTCGGTAAACATTTCCTGCATATCTTTATCATTCGCGGTACGATATCCGGACTCGTTAGGGTCGTTGTTGATAATACCTACTTTAATCAGCTCTCCCGAGCTTGCAGCAGGTTCCGCTGCTTCTTCCTCTCCACCGGCTGTTTCTTTCGTTGCCTCAGGTGTTGCTGTCTCTTCCGCCGCCTGACCGCCGCATGCCGTCAATCCGGCAACCATTGTTAATGCCATAAGCATTGCCAAAATTTTCCTTTTCATGTTTCATCCTCCTTTAAGAATTTGAGCTAATGTAACAAAGAACTGTTCCTTTGATAGTTATATACTATCGTTCAGGGCTCAATTATTCCATTCAGATAATTCAAAAAAGGTTTATTTTTATATCCTGTTTCAAATACAGGTTTACTTTTCTACGATTAAAGTTTGTTTTTCTATTTTTGCCATGGATTCCTCCTGCAGATAGGGCAGCAAAACGCTTACAATTGTTTTTTCTCCATATACGCTTTCAATGGAAATCCCGTATTCCTCCCCAAAATTCAGGCGGATTCTCTCATTTACGTTATACAGACCATAAATATCTTTTTCCGACGGCACTTTATTTTTTATTCCGTCCTTTACCTGCTGCAGGCGCTCTTTGCTGATCCCGATCCCGTTATCTTCGATTTCTATTACAAAGAAATCCGCTTCCTTTCTTCCTCTGATCATGATTTTCCCATATCCCCTCTTGTTTTTGATCCCATGATACAGGGCGTTTTCCACCAGCGGCTGTATGGTAATCTTGGGTATCAGATACGGGTCCAGCTCGGCGGGCACATCCACTTCATAATTCAAAATATCCTGATAGCGTACCTGCTGGATTTCCAGATAGCTTCTTACGTGCTGAATCTCTTCCCGGATCGTAACAATGTCTTTTCCCTGATTGAGAGACATGCGGAAAAATTCTGACAGGCTGCCCACCATACTGACGACTTTTTTCTGTTCGCCCGCTTCCGCCAGCCATACGATGGCGTCAAGCGTATTATAAAGAAAGTGGGGATTGATCTGTAATTGGAGAAGCTCAAATTCCGCCTTCCTCAGCCGCGTCTGTTCCTTGATTACCTGCTCTAACAACTCATTCATCTTGTCAATCATCGTATTGAGAGAATCGCTTAAAGCGCTGGTTTCAATGCCGCTGCGGACGTCGGACCTTGCCGTCAGGTCTCCTTTTGCCACCTGGTCCGTTACTTCTATCAGTTTGCGGATGGGGTGTGTGATACTGGAAGGGATATAATAGGACATCACCAGAAGCAATATCAGAATAACTGCAAACGCCACTACGGAAAAGCGGATCATTTCCATAAAAAAATTCTGATATTCAATGCGGGACTGCTGTATGTCCTTGATTTCATAATACATATACTGGAAAATCGTTTCCCGCATCAAAGCCGTTACAATCTGCACATCATTTTCCCAAATTTCTATATTATCCTCGTATTTATTTCCTTCCTGTAAATTCTGTTCAATATGATCCACATAGGTCTCGAGGTTGTCCAGATATTTCTGGGCGCTGACCAGACGTTCCACATTTTCCGGAGCGTTGGTCAATTCCTCCAGATCTTCCACAATACGGTTTGCTTCCGTCAGCATATTTTTGAGGTTGGATTCTTCTATGGTCTTATTTTCCACAATAAGAAGATAAGTTTCATAATCAAAATCCTTTTTAAAATCCAGACTGAATTCGCTGGCAACTACTACCGTATTGATCATGCTCTCATATTTACGGTTATTCGTCCATAAATTGTAAAAACAAAAAACCAAAAACAGAACAATAGGCATCAGAAGAAACAGATAGGAAAATCTGATTTTCTTTGCAAGCGTCGAATTATCATACCACCGTTCCAGCCGTTCCTTCATCTATTCCTCTCCTTCCGCCAGCCGTATGCCCCTGTATTGGGTAGGCGTCATGCCCTGCGTCTTTTTAAACAGGTAAGAAAAATAATGGGGGTCCTTATATCCCACCTCAAGCCCGATCTCACTGCTCCTTTTACCCGTACACCTGAGAAGTTCTTTCGCCTTATTCATCCGGTAGTCAGTGAGATATTTGGAAAAGGTCTGTCCGGTCTGCTGGCTGAATACCATACTCAGATGGTTGGGCGAAAAGTTTACATAGGACGCCAGCATATTTAGGGTAAGCTCCTCGTTCCCATAATTGTCTTCAATATATTTCTTTACCCGGTCAACAATATCGCCGTAACGGTTATCCGCCGCCTTTTCACGCAGCTCCACGGCTTTTTGTATGATCTTTAAGATATAATCCATTGCATCCTGCTTATTTTGCAAAGTATTTTGTGCATAATCATAAGGCTCGATCTCTTCCTTTGAGATCTGCAGGCTCTCCAGAAAATCCACAACCACGAAATAGGCGTCCATCGTAATATATTGCCTGAATATATTGGAATTCATGGCATTTGTATTCATGCCCTTAAAAAATTCATCAACGAAATAAACGGCTTCTTCTTTATTTCCCACCTTCAAAAATTCCCTGATCCTGCCTCTGTCAATCTGTTTGGTATCTACGTCGCTGATATCAAAGGTTTCCTGTTTCATGTAAATCCCCTGCTCCAGATCGGCGCTGTTTAATATACTGCTTTCTTTTACAAGATAGCGGTGGGCAAAGGCATGGCTTGCCTTTTCAAAAGAAAGAGGCAGCTCGCTTAAACGGTTGACCGGTACTCCGATTCCGCCAAAATAACGGACATGCCTGTAGCCTGCCATGACCTCTTCTATTCTGCAAAGGTAGTCTTTTTGAATTTGTTGCAGCTCTTCAGGGGAAGACGCTTTAAAAAGAAGCGCCTTCCCTTCAAAATTTCTGTCAAATATCAATATGGCAGATTGATCATCCATTTTTTCCAGCTTTGCGGCTATTTCAACCAGACTGTCAGAGTATTCGCTGTCCGTATGATTCATAGACGACACTTTTAACAGCACGATATTGTACCATGCGGATGAAAGATCGATATTCAGTCTGTCCGCCATCCCCAGCAATTCCGCTGCCGATTTGGTTCCTGTTACCAGACAGCGGAAAAGTTCCTTTCTCTCTTCCTGGAAATTTTCTTCCACCTCCTGCATGTATCTTTCCCTGATCTTTTCTTCCTGCCGTTTTTCTTCTATCTTTACCGCCAGCGCATCTACTTCCTTTAAAAGCTCTTCACTGTTAATGGGCTTTGAAAGATATTGCGCGACGCCGATTTTGATTGCCTCCTTGGCATACTCAAATTCCTCATAACCCGATAAAATAATGATTTCCGTCCGGGGCAATTCCTTTTTGATCAGCCTGCTCAGTTCCAGCCCGTCCATAAAAGGCATCCTGATATCCGTTATCACAATATCCGGCTTTAGTTTCTGGATCATGGAAAAGGCAAGTTCGCCGTCGCTTGCTTCCCCGCAAAATTCATATCCATAGGATTTCCAGTCAATATTATTTTTGATGCCTTCCCTGACTACAAATTCATCTTCCACCAAAAATACTTTTAACATCAGCGACCCCCCCAGTCCCCGTCTAATTTTGACCGTAATATGCGTTTTCTCCGTGTTTTCTGAAAAAATGCTTATTCATGATCGATTCCGGCGCAGCCTTGACCCCGGGATTGATCAGTTCCGTCCTCAGCGCCATTTTTGCGACCATTTCCAGCACCACTGCATTATGGACTGCCTCATAGGCATCCTTTCCCCATGTAAACGGTCCATGGTTCACGCAGAGTACCCCCGGCGTATAGAGGGGATTAAGTCCCAGCTTTTCAAAGGTTTCTGCAATGACAAGCCCGGTATTTTTCTCATACTCCCCTGCGATTTCTTCCGGCGTCAGGCTTCTGGCACAGGGAATTTCCCCGTAAAAATAGTCTGCATGGGTCGTTCCGTAAAGAGGAATGCTCCTCCCCGCCTGCGCCCAGGACGTCGCCTCGGGAGAATGGGTATGTACAATTCCGCCTACCTCCGGAAATTTCAAATACAGTTCCAAATGAGTCGGCGTATCGGAGGAAGGCTTATATTTGCCTTCCACCTTATTTCCCTCAAGATCCATGACTACCATATCCTCCGGACGCAGCAATTCATAGTCCACGCCGCTTGGTTTGATCACAAAATATCCTTTTTCCCTGTCGATTCCGCTGACATTACCCCAGGTAAAGGTTACCAGGTTTCGTTTGGGAAGCTCCATATTCGCTTCATATACCTGTTGTTTTAATTCTTCCAGCATACTGACACCTCCGCTTACAGATTATCAACTGCGGCACGTTCAACGGCAAGTCCCGCCATGTACCGCTCCATAAATTTCTCATAGCCTGCCACGTCCGAAGTCTCCGGGGCAAGCCGGCTGCTTTCCTGTCCCGCAAAGATCTTATTCTTCAGATAGTCCTGAAGGCTCTCCTTCTCCTCTTTCTCCTTCATATAAGCCGCCAAAAGGGCAATGCCCCATGCGCCGCCCTCTCCAGCCGTATCCATAACGGTCACAGGGGTATTCATAGCCGCCGCCGCTACTCTTTGTCCGACTCCTTTGGTCTTAAAAAGACCGCCGTGTCCGAACATTTCATCCACCTTTACTCCTTCTTCTTTAAAGAGCAGATCCAGTCCCGCTTTTAAAGCCGCCAGGGAGGCATAAAGATGCGCTCTCATAAAGTTTGCCAGTCCAAACTTATCATCCGCCCTGCGGACAAATAAGGGCGCTCCCTGATCAAATCCTGTTACCGGCTCTCCCGAAAAATAATTGTATGCCAGAAGACCGCCGCAGTCTGCGTCGCCTTCCATCGCCTTATGGTAAAGAGTTGCATAAAGCTTATTTTTATCCACTTCCATGCCCATAACTTTAGCAAATTCGTCAAACAACCCTACCCACGCATTCAGATCCGATGTGCAGTTATTACAGTGTACCATTGCTACGGGCGCTCCGTCCGGCGTTGTGACCATATCGATCTGGGGATATACCTTTTTAAGCTCTTTTTCCAAAACGATCATGGCGAATACCGACGTGCCTGCGGACACGTTTCCCGTCCTCTTTGCAATGCTGTTGGTGGCGGTCATACCGGTTCCTGCATCTCCCTCAGGGGGACATACGGGCACTCCCGCCTGTAAGTTACCGCTTACATCCAGAAGCTTCGCGCCTTTTTCAGTCAGAAAACCTGCATTCTCTCCCGCATTTAATACCTTAGGGAGAAGGTCCTTTAATTTTTGGGAATATCCTTTCTCCTCCATAATGCGGTCAAACTGCTCCATCATTTTGCAGTCATAATTTCCGGTATTGCTGTCAATGGGGAACATACCGGAGGCGTCGCCCACACCCAGCACCTTTTCTCCTGTCAGCTTCCAATGCACATAGCCCGCCAGAGTGGTAAAAAATGTCACGTCCTTAACATGGGCTTCTTTATTTAAAACAGCCTGATACAGATGTGCAATGCTCCATCTCTGGGGAATGTTAAAATGAAACGCCTCGGTCAGTTCTCTTGCCGCCTCTTCGGTAATGGTGTTTCTCCATGTCCTGAAAGGCACTAAAAGCTCATCCTCTGCGTTAAAAGCCAGATATCCGTGCATCATGGCGGAAAATCCCATGGCGCCGATCTTTTTTAATGTAACGCCGTATTTTTCTTTTACATCCTCCGCCAGATCTCTATAGCAATCCTGAATCCCCTTCCATACATCCTCCATGGAATAGGTCCAGATGCCGTCTTCCAGCCTGTTTTCCCATTCATGACTGCCGTTAGCTAACGGTTTCCCCTGCAGGTCCGTCAATACAGCTTTGATTCTGGTCGATCCCAACTCGATACCCAGCGATGTTTTTCCTTCTTCTATGATCTGTCTGATTTCCATATATCCCGTACCCCCATCTTATTTATAAAAAACTTCACCTAACATCAGGTCTTTCTTAAATTCACGGATTTTGGTGTCCTTATCAATATAAACGGCTTCGATTCCCATGGCGTTTGCCCAGTCTCCCATCTGCTCCGCGCTCAGGTCATAGGTAAATGCCGTATGATGAGCGCCTCCCGCCAGTATCCATGCTTCCGCGCCCACATACATATCCGGCTCAGGAGTCCAGAAATTCGTCGCAACAGGCAGCTTGGGCATAGGTTTTTCCACCTTTTTGCAATTTACATCATTGATGATCAGACGGAACCGGTTACCCAGATCAATCAAAGATACGGCGATTCCACTGCCCTCCTTGGAAGTAAATACCAGTCTTGCAGGATCTTCCCTGTCGCCCATGCTCAAGGGCTGACATTTGATGCTGATCGGACCATCCGCAATGGTAGGACAAATCTCCAGCATATGCGCCTGCAGGATTCCTTCTTTTCCCTTTATCAGATTATATGTATAATCCTCCAGCATAGAAGTCCCTTTTGCACCGGGCATATCCTGTGTCATGATCTTCATCAGGCGTACCATGGCTGCCACCTTCCAGTCGCCTTCTGCGCCAAAGCCATAACCCTTTTCCATCAATCTCTGTATCGCCAGACCGGGAAGCTGCCTCAGCCCGCCCAGATCTCCAAAATGGGTTACAATCGCCTGATAATTCTTTTCCTCCAAAAATCTTTCAAATCCAATCTCGATCTGCGCCTGTACCCCTACATGCTCCCGAAATTCCGCCGGATTCCTTCCTTCCAGTAAAATCTCATATTTATCATAATATTCGTCCACCAGGGCGTTGACATCACCGATGGAAACGCTGTTTACGCAATCCGCGATCTCATTAACGGGATAGGTATCGATTTCCCAGCCGAACTTTATCTGCGCTTCCACTTTGTCGCCTTCGGTAACGGCTACATTACGCATATTATCCGCCACACGCATAACGCGCACATGGCTGCTCTCAACAATACCGATCGCCGTCCGCATCCATGCGGCAATCTTTCCTATAACCACCGGATCTTCCCAGTGTCCCACTACAACCTTTCTTTCTACCCTCATTCTGCTGACAATATGTCCGTATTCCCGATCCCCGTGCGCGGACTGATTTTCATTCATAAAGTCCATATCAATTGTATCATAAGGAATCTCCTCATTAAACTGGGTATGCAGATGCAAAAGAGGTTTTCTATATTCCTGTAGTCCTAAGATCCAGGATTTTGCCGGAGAAAAAGTGTGCATCCATGTAATGACCCCCGCGCAGGTTTCATCCTGATTCGCCTCCTGAAAGGTTTTTCTGATAATCTCATTTGTAATTAAGGTCGGCTTCCACACCACCTCGTAGGGCAACAGCCCCGACTTGTTCAACCCCTCCACAATTCTTTGAGAATGCTGCGCTACATTTCTCAGACACTCATCTCCGTATAAATCCTGCGACCCCGTACAAAACCAAAACTTGTATTCTTTTTTTTGCAACATTAGAATATACCTCCTTGATTTATTTTTCTGATACTTTCATAATTTCATCTTAAAACTTGTATTGTCATATTTACAAGTTGTTTTTTTATAAAAAAACCTCCCGCGGCAATCCATTTTTACCGGACGCCGCAGGAGGTTTTCATCAATTTCTTTTCATACAGGAAGCGCCCTCTACGATTCGGGGTTCAATCAATATTTTTGTATCCTTTCTTCCCGGATCTTTATTTTGAATCAGGTCCACCAAAAGCTCCGCCGCTATTTTCCCAAGCTCCTCCTGGGGATGGGCAATCGTTGTCAGATTGACGCCGCCATTGCTTGCCATATTGGAATTATCATATCCTGTTACGGAAATATCCTCAGGGACTCTCAGTCCGGCGTCCGTCAAAGCCTTAATAACCCTTACTGCAATCTGGTCGTTATAGCAGACGATCCCGTCCATTTTTACGCCCCGCTCTATCATCCGGCGGACGCTTTCATAGGGATGAACCTTCCAGTCCTCCGTATAAAACCACACCACTTTTTCCGGATCATAAGGCAACCCCGCTTCCTGCAGCGCCATGGCATAACCCTTATGACGGTTTTGCCCCTGTATATCGTCCGACTTAAAAATGCCCGCAATATTTTTATGCCCCAGGGAAATCAGATGCTTAGTAATCATATATCCGCCCTTGCAGTCATCCATCAATACGCTGGGCTTATGGCTCATCTGAGCAAAACATCCCTGGATAAAAACATAAGGAATCCCCATTTCATCCAGTTTCCGGTACAGATTCGTATGCCTGCAGTAAATCTGGCTCTTGCTGGGCTCTATGATAATGCCGTCAATATCCTTCTGCTGCAGATCTTCGAGGCAAATTGCCTCCCGGCTTCTGGAGTTATGCGTGTTTTTTAAAATAATGCTGTATCCCCGGTCCGTCAGACAGGAATCAATTCCCTGAATGACTCTGGGAAAAATATAATCGGATAAATAGGTAATAATTACCGCAATATTTTTAGAATTTCTGTTATGAACAGGCAATTCGCTGCAAAATGTTCCTCTCCCATGCTCCGCATAAATAAATCCCGCATTTTCCAGAATAGACAGCGCCTTCCTGACCGTCTGCCTGCTGACCTGATAGCGTGCCGCCAGCTCATTTTCCGAAGGCAGCTTATCCTTCGGTTTAAACTCTCCCTCTAATATCTGTTTTTTTAAATCTTCCATCAGCTTACAATATTTGAGAGTCTTTTGCTGTGTTTCCTCATGATACATCTTTTTTCCCTCTAATATACGATCCGGTCTCTCCCCTGTTCTTTTCCCTGATAAAGCTTGCGGTCCGCCGCTTTTATCGTATCGTCCGCCTTCTTAGAATAATCATGCTCCGCAAGACCGAACGTCATGGTGATCCCGATTTCTATATCATCTTTCCTGATTCTCATATCCTTGATTTTCCTTCTGATGCTCTCTAACTTCACATAAGCATCATCCCCGTTGCATCCGGGAAAAAGCAATAAAAATTCTTCTCCTCCCCATCTTGCCACAAAATCCTTTCCCGACATCTCTTCCTCAAAAATGCCGGCGACTTTCTTTAAAACCTCGTCTCCCATATCATGTCCGTAGGTATCGTTTACTTTTTTGAAAAAATCAATATCGCAGATGCAAAGACTGAAACCGCAGCTTTCACTTCTGTCCCGAGCCACCCATTCCAGATATTCCCATGCCTTTCTCCGGTTATACAACCCGGTCAGCTTGTCGGTGTTCGCCTGCTTTTCCAACTGCTCATTGTACTGCACAAGCTTGCCTTCCAGTTCCTGTCCGTCCCTGCTGAATATGTAAGCGATCAGAGAGATACACCAGAAAATCGTAACGGTATTAACGATCTGCAGGGTTTCTATAATAGATGAGGTAAGCGGAAGAAGCGGAGTCCTGTTCTGATACAGGTAAAACAAAATGATTCGTATCACGCATATGGCGGCAGCATAGGCAAACTTTTGCTTATATCTTTGATATCCCGAAAAAAAGTACAGCAACAACATCACGATCAGAAAATGCTGCACGCCCACATTCCACCCGAAAAAATTGAGAATGGCTAAAATAAAAGCAAGCATGCCTACATTAAACATCCACAGGGTCACGATCGTCTTAAACTGATAGGAACAGGCAAAGATGCCCGCAAAAACGGCAAAAAAGACAATATAAAAAACGGTGCTTCTGATGTCCTTTATCACATTTCCGATGACTGCGTTGATAGAAAAATACACCAGTATGGAAATAATGATATTTCTTATTACCACAATCGTCTTTTTTGATTCATTTTTTGCCTTTGTATCCTTTCCGATAAAAGCAATGATTTTCTTTAAAACATTTTCCGCACTCAAATCCTGATCTCCCTTTTACATTCCCCTCAAATTAACAAGAATCTGACACTTTCCCGTTTATTTTACACTATTTCGGGCGGGGATGCAATGAAAAGGAGAGATCCTGGCAGCAAGAGTACACTTTGCCAGAGCACGTTTGCCTGTTATTCATATCTGTTACCCATTTTGAGCAATGCCTTTCTTCTTTTGTTTTCATACATTTTTTTATCCGCAAGCTGTATATATTCCATAATAGAATCATTGTTTTCCGCTTCACAGATTCCGATACTTGCATCTATTGTATAATGCTCTTTAATGCGTTTATTTTCCAGAGACAGCCTATCCTGCAATTGATTTTGAAATCTCTCAATTCGCCCCGGTTCATTTAAAAGCAATACCGCGGCAAATTCATCTCCTCCCATTCTGGCGCAAAATTCCCCTTTTTCCAATACCGCGCAAAGACATCTGCTGAGCGTAACAAGGCTTTCATCTCCTTTTAAATGTCCGAAATGGTCATTGATATACTTTAATCCATCCATGTCGATACTTACCATGGCAATTCTCTTTCCCTTTCTTTTTACCACATCACAAACTTCCATAAGCTTCCTCTCAAATCCACGTCTGTTATAAATATTCGTCAGCGGGTCTTTGATACACATCTGCATAATGTCATGAACAGAAAATAACTCGTCATACATATAAATTCTTTTCAGAGTATTTCCCACATTCATACAAAAAAATTCATATTTTTCATCCATTATGGAATTTTCCCCGGTTTTCATTTGAAAAATAAAGTATCCGTATACTTCATTTTTCCAGTGAATCGGAACAAAAATATTCACTTTATTTTCCAAAAGAGACAGATGCTGCGTAGGGAGCAATTGCTTTTCCGGAAAAGGAATGTCCACAAAGACGGAATTTCCTTCTTCATCCAGATAATGTTTTAAACTGACAGGTTCTCCCCATACCGTTTTGACTGGTTCCCTCTGCCCACTGCCGTCTCCTTGTTTTAAACAGATAAAACAATTTTCCAGATCAAATTCCCGGATGTAATGTCCTATCCACTCCAAACACTCTCTTTCATTCAATGCGCTTTCAAAGTCTGCGCTCATATAGATACATTCCTTTGCCATATATCGGAATTTTGTATTCCGGCTGCGGAATCTGTTATTGGAAGAAACGGAATCTCTCCCACAGCCGCAGCTGTGACGGTATCGGTTCTCCCCATGGATCAACCGGCACTGATCCGCAGTATTTCCCCGGGCAAGCGCAACTGCCGTCTCCAACGCCTGTCTTGCCATTTTTTCAAAAGGTATATGAACGCTGCTTAAATCCGGCTGATACATCCTTCCCTCTTCCAGATCATCGAATCCGCTGATACATATGTCCTCCGGTACGCGGATTCCCCTGCGATGTAATTCTTCACAAACCGCCAAAGCCATATAATCATTGGAACAGATAATTGCCGAGGGCATTTTTTCTCTTCCTTCTGTAAAATAATCCACGATATCCGCACTTTGATCCTTCCAGTAATTTCCGTAAAAGATCATCTGCTCTGTAACGGGAATTTCCGCTTCTGCCATCGCCTTTTTATAGCCTTCCAGACGTCTCTCTGCATCCTCCATAGTCATACGCCCGGTCACAAAGCAAATATCGCGAAAGCCATGATCTTTAATAAAATGATTGGTCATATCATACATGGCAGTCACATTATCGATTAACACATTATAATATCCTTCCTCTTTTGCACGAATACTGACAATCGGGCATTCCGCTTCCCTGTTCAGACGCTCCCGCAGTTCCTGTTCCATCCCGAAACGCCCCATGGTATCTCCCGCAATAATCATGCCATCCAATTCTTTTAACTTCGGCAAATATAAAATGCTTTTTTCTCCCTCAGCATAAAGAATATTTTTGCCCGGCATGGAAAAACTGCCAAAAATGTATAGTGTAATATGATGATCCCGGGCATAGGCTTCCATTTCTTTTATGATGATGGATGAATATGTTTGATTGATATCCCCTATGAAGATTCCGATTCTCATATATTTCCTCTTTCTGCTCTTTCGTAGTTTTCCCCCCAATGAAATATGCAGAACGAGGACCCGCATTACCCATTCTACATATTTCACACACTTATTTAAACAATCAAATACTTACCTTCTTTACCCGTCAGCGCTTTCGTCCTCAGATCCGGCTGCCCGAATCCCGCATAAATGTATGCCCTGCTGCCGTCAAAGCATTTTTCCCCCTGTTCATTGACTGTCTCAAAAGCGGAGGACGGTATTGTTATTTCAAATTTTCTTTCTTCCTCCGGTTTCAACCGCACTCTCTGAAATGCCGCCAGTTTCGGATTGGGAACCTCATTTTCCGTTCCCAGGACATGGACATAAATCTGAATGACGTCTTCCGTTTCCATTGCTCCCCGATTGCCTGCACAAACGGATATTTTTACATCTTTTCCGATTAAATCCGTATAATCCAAAGCTTCGTCTGTTTTCAATTCCGTTATATAAGTATCTCCATACGTCAGTCCATAGCCAAAAGGATAAAGTGGTTCTTTTTTCAAGAACCGATAGGTACGTCCTTGCATAGAATAATCCGTAAAATCAGGAAGCCCATCTAAATCCCGATAAAGAGTTACCGGCAGTTTCCCGGACGGGGAAATCTCTCCAAATAGAATATCTGCGACATCCTTTCCGCCTCCGGCACCCGGATACCATGTCTGTAAAATCGCAGAAGCCTTTTCATTTGCAAAATTAAGATCCATGGCGCTTCCGCTCATCATACAGACAATAAAGGGTACTTCTGTTTCCGCTACGGCTTCTAAAAGCCTTATTTGCGACTTGGGCAGTTGCAGATCCTTTTTATCTCCCGACGCATACGCATTACCTGTATCTCCTTCTTCTCCTTCCAGAGATTCATCTAATCCCAGGCACAACACCACCAGATCGGAGTACTTTGCCACGGTTTTTGCTTCGGATATTCTGTCATCAGCCTTTGCCAAAGGTTCTTCTCTGTCAAAAAACAAGTGAGATCCCAAAGCATAAAGTACCCGGATATCTTCTCCCACATAATCTTGAATCCCTTCCAGTACGGTTATATATTTTGATGCCGTGCCATGGTAATTTCCGACCAGTGCTTCCCTGCTGTTCGCATTCGGTCCAATAACACCGATGGTCTTTATCTCCTTTTTATTAAGCGGAAGGATTCCGTTATTTTTTAATAAGACAATGCTTTCTCTTGCCGCCCGTGAAGCCAGCGCCAGATGTTCTTTACATTCCACGGATTCATAGGGAATTTCATCGTATTCCGTTTTATCAAACATCCCGAGCAGGTATCTGGTGGTAAACAGGCGGATTGCCGATCTTCTGATATACTCCACGGGCAAATCTCCGTTTTCATAGGCTTCGACAATACTGCGATAAGTACAGCCGCAATTTAAGTCACATCCCTTTTCCAATGCGAGGCGCACGCTTTCCACAGGGTTGCCGGTTACTTTGTGGTTTTCATGGAAATCTTTAATTGCCCAGCAATCAGAGACATAATGACCCTCAAACCCCCATGTCCCGCGAAGTACTTCATCCATCAAATATTCGTGTGCACAACAGGGCTCGCCGTTTGTCCGGTTATAAGCGCCCATCACGGATTCCACATTTGCTTCTTTGACACATACTTCAAATGCCGGCAAATAAGTTTCCCACATATCCTTTAAACTTACCTTTGCATCAAAATAATGCCGCATATCTTCCGGTCCGGAATGCACCGCAAAGTGCTTTGCACATGCGGCAGTCCTCAGATATTCTCCGTCTCCCTGCAGTCCCCGGATAAATGCCACTCCCATCCTGCCGGTCAGATACGGATCCTCTCCATAAGTCTCATGTCCTCTTCCCCATCTGGGATCCCGGAACAAATTAACATTGGGCGACCAGATCGTCAGCCCCTTATATATATCTCTGTCTTCCTGCTCGGAAAACTCGTTATATTTTGCCCTGGCTTCAACGGAAACCGCCTCTCCGATTTTTTTCAGCAATTCTTCGTCAAAAGTAGCTCCCAGACCAATTGCCTGCGGAAATACCGTGGCAGTACCCGCCCGCGCCACTCCATGCAGTCCTTCGCTCCACCAGTTATATGCCGGAACGCCCAATCTCTCAATTGCCGGTGCGTCATAACGAAGCTGGGACGCCATTTCTTCTATGCTCATCTGATCAACCAGCGCCGTCGCTTTTTCCATCGCTGTCTTCCTATCCATATCTATTTCCTTTCATCCGCAAATCTGCTATGATTTTATTTCCTTTATCTGACTATATCATAATTGAAAAGCCATCCGTTTCACATCACACATATTGCGTTCTGTTTTACAAATATTGCTAACATTACTGCCTGAAACTTTTCATTTTGTACAAAAGCGGATATAATATGATTTAACAAGGGTTTTATGTTATCCAGGGGTTAAGAGAAGGAGGAATCTGCATGAATTACAGCCGGATTAAGAAAGTTCCTGCCAGTTACGAACAACCGGTGCAAAACTTTATAGGCAGGACATTGAACGGTCAACAGGAACAGGTTGATTATATACCCGAATCACATATGCGTATCTGGTATAATAATCAGCCCGAAAATTATACCATGCACCATCATAATGCAATGGAAATCATTGTCTGTATGGAAAACGAATATGTCGTAATGGCAAATTCTCAAAAATACGTCTTAAATGTCGGTGATATTCTGATTATTCCGCCTCACAAGCTGCATGAGCTCATATGTAATTCTTATGGCATCCGTTTTATTTTCCTGATCAATATGGAAATGATTAACTGTTTAAAAGACTATCAAACACTGGATCCTGTTTTTATGGAACCTTATTTATGCAATGCGAACACCAGACCCCATATTTATCAGCAGGTATACGCTTCCTTAATGCAGATGATCGATATTTATTTTTCCAACGAAACCTTTTGGGAAGCCTCTATTTATTCCCTGATATTGGGAACACTGGTTACCATCGGACGGGATTATTTTGGTCTGAATGAAAAAGGCAGCGATCCTGCCTCACAGGATAAAAAGCAGGAATACTATGAAAAGTTTGCAAATCTTCTCAGTTATATCGATGCAAATTACACGGAAGATCTGACGTTGGAACAGGCTGCCGATTTTATCGGTTTTTCCAAATTTCATTTTTCCCGTCTGTTCAAACAATATACCAATACGACTTTCTATGAATATTTATGTCACAAACGCATACAGGCGGCGCAATCTATGCTGACCATGGATATCCCTATTACAGATATTGCTTTTCAGACCGGTTTTAACAATCTGACTACTTTCTGCCGATGCTTCAAAAAATTCACCGACTGTTCTCCCACTGAATATCGGAATAAATTCCGCAAAGAAGCGGTTCGATAAATTTATCTTTTTCCTATAATAAGAAAAAGGGCTGTAGCAAAATGCCGCTGCAGTCCTTTTCCTTTGCAATATTGGGGGATGGATATATGGTATTGTATTATCCTTAACCTTTTACACTGCCAAGTGCAACACCGGCAATAATATATTTGGATAAAATCAAATATACAACAATCAGAGGAAGTACCGTCAGGGAAAGTCCCAGATAAACCGAGCCGTACTCCGTCTTATAAATATCACCTCTTAAAAGCGATACCATAATGGGCATCGTATATTTTTTCTGATCCGTCAAAAGAACCAGCGGCGTAAACAGATTATTCCAACTGGATACAAAAGTAAAAATTGCCTGTGTCGCGATCGCCGGTTTCATAATTGGCAGAGCAATGGAATTAAATATCCTGAACTCGCCCGCTCCATCAATTCGCGCCGACTGGATGATCTCCATGGAAAGAGCCGGATACATATATTGTCTCATAAAAAATACCATAGAGGGTGCCGCTATAGACGGCAAAATCAACATTGATAGATTATTTGTCATACCAATTTTATATACCATCTGATAAAAACCAATCATTGTTACCTGCGCGGGAATCATCATGACCGCCATAATAAAACTAAAAAACGGCTTTTTCAATTTCCAGTCATATACAACCAGCGCATAAGCTGTCAGTGTAGAAAAGTAAACAGCCAACGCCGTAGAGCCCACGGAAATAATAACGGAGTTTGCAAATCCTACTGCAGGATTAAAGCTTTTACCCAACAAAATTTTTAAGTTATTCATCAGATAACCAGAAGGCAAAAACGAAATTGCATGCTGCTGAATCTCCGCCGTGGATCGGGTGGCATTCATAAACATGATCCAAAAAGGAAAGATACTTAAAAGTGCCAGAAAAATGCAAACAATATAAATGACGATTTTCATAATCGTATTGTTTTTATTTTTTAACATTACGCATCCCCCTTCCTGTTTTTCGCTTCTTTTGCCAACGCCTTTTGTTTTGCCCTGTAAGACCTCCGCTGCTGCCGGATTGCCCTTTCCAACTTTTCTTCATCCTTGTCTCTCAAAAACCAGAACATAACAGAAGATAAAACTACAATAATCACAAACATAATCATACTTGCCGCAGCCGCCCTGTTATACATGTAACTGCCGCTGAATGCCTGATTATAAATAAATACGCTGGTAGTTGTCGTTGCATTGTCCGGTCCTCCAAGCATAAACAATTTAGGAATATCAAACATATTTAATCCGCCGATCAGACTGGTTACAAGTGTAAACAACAGAATAGTTTTGATATTCGGAATCGTCACATACCAGAATGTCTGCCAGCGATTCGCACCGTCTACTTCAGCCGCTTCAAAAATTTCCGGGCTGATACCTAAAATACCGGAAGTCAGTACGACCATGGTATAGCCATACCACATCCAAAATTGAATAAAAATCACAATTGCTCTTGCTACGTTTTTGCTGATCAAAAACTGTATGGGTTTATCCGATATTCCCAAAGACATGACCAGATCGTTCATGGGGCTCATCGGATACTCAAATAATGATTTGAATAAAATAGCTACCGTTGCAGCCGTAATAATGTTGGGCATATAAAACAATACTTTGAAAATTCCCTGTCCCTTTACTTTTGATCTTTTATCCGTAAACCATGCCGCAAGCAAAAGCGCAAGAGAAATCTGCGGAATAAAATTCAAAATCCACATAATTATCGTATTCTTAAACGCCGTCTGGAACGACGCATTTGTCAATATCAATTTAAAATTTCTGAAAGGATCATCTGCCAGAAAATGAATATCCGTCATTCCCAATCCCTTTAAATCGGTAAATCCGATTACCGCCGTATATACAATCGGATATAAGGAAAAAATCAAAAACGCAACGATAAATGGAAGACTGAAGATATAGCCCCATTTCGCATAGCCATGCCCCAATTTTTTTCTTTTCAAATTACCCACCTCCAATTCCATTAGTTTTACTTCTTCTTAAAAAACAGGGCGGACAAAAGACTCATCCGCCCCGCTTTTAAATCATAATCCTCTTATTTGACCCTGATTTTATCCGAAATAAAATTACTCTACGATTATATCCAGGTTGTCGGCAACCTGTTGTTTAAAGTCCGCGATTGCCTGCTCACGTGTTTTTTCACCCGCTGTATATTGGCGAACCTGATCTCTCCAGTAAGTATTGATCGTCTCATCATACTGGGTTAAGTTCTTACCGTTTGCATAAGCATTCGCAGGTACAAATACGTCAAACATATTCTGCCCGCCAAGGAAATCTACAGATCCGTCAGACATAGACATTACAGTACCGGAACCAACACAGTCTTTTGTGCCGCCTGCGCCATACAGATTACCGTTAGCCCAGCCATACTGTAAGCCATCTTCTGTACAGTTCAGTGTAATCCAGTCAATGATTTCTCCTACAGCTTCCGCTTTATCGGTATCTTTATTAGCAAGAACCCAGGTGCCGCCCCAGAAGAAACCGATAGGAGATTCGCAAATAGCCCAATCGCCATATGTACCTTCACCTACTGATTCACCGCCGCAGTTAGGCGCTAAGGTATAGTTGATCAACCAAGCCGGTCCAAAGAAACCAAGTACTTCTTTATCTCCTTCTCCCTTCATATCTGCAAACCACGCATCCTGCCAGTCCTGCGTATCATTGTGATAGCCATTGTCTTTCAACTGTTTCGATAAATCAAGAAAAGCTTCACGTTTAGGATCAATGTTTAATTTTCCATCTACGATCCAGCCTGTGTCAGAGCTGTTTTCTACTGCATGCCAAAGGTCGCCGTCACCGGAAATAATACCATATCCTTTTGCTTTCAATTCTTCAGCCGCTACGAAAAACTGATCCCAGTTTCCGCTTCCGCCGCCGATTTTTTCTTTGATCACTTCAGGATCGTCTGTTCCCCATACATCCTGAGCAATGGAACGACGATAAATAAATGCACCGCCTGTAGCCTGATATCCTAACCCTACTACTTTCCCGTCAGGGTTTGTTCCGATATCAATTGTGTATTGTGCAATGTCGGCAGCTTCAATTTCCGCATCAATATCAATGCCCAGATCTTCATATGCTGCTGCGTATTGAGACGCGTCGCCCTGTGTATATTTCAGAACAAACGCCGCCTCCGCACAATAAATGTCAGGGGCATCCGCACCGCCTGCTGCCAGTGCCTGATCAAGTGCGGGCTGATATGCGCCGTCTGTCGTTGCAATAACGGTACTGTTGACCTCATACCCAAAATCCGGATGTGTTTCCAAAAACTTGTCAACCATGGTCGGAACCTCATCCGTAAATGCCCACAAATTGATTACATTATCATCGCCTGCTGCAGGTGTTTCTGCTTTTTCCTCTTCCGCCGCAGGCGTTTCTGTTGTACTTCCACTATCACCGGGCGTATCCGCTGTATCATTACCGCCACATCCTACAAGCAGGGAAGAAATCATGCACGCACAAAGCACACTTGCTATTAACTTTTTCATTCTAATCTTTTCCTCCTTTACATTAGAAAAATTCTGTTCTGCTATCTCCAAAAACACGGCCACGTTTTCCAGTAACATAATTTTATTATACAGTTTTTGCCTTTCAATTCTTTACATTTCTTGCTTATATTTCAACAATTCTTGCTTTTTTGACCATTTATGCTAACATTTTTGTATCAAAGTGCTATACTGTATCTATATTGATGTTGCTTATTGTAATAGGAGGAATTTTCTATGAATCACTTTTTTCAACCGGATAATCCGATTATGCGCTTTCTTTCCAAATTTTGTGATCTGATGTTTTTGAATTGTCTTTTCTTGCTTTCCTGTATTCCGATTGTAACCACGGGCGCCGCAATTTCGGCTTTATATTATATGGTTTTCAAGATGCACAAAGATGAAGAACCGTCCATAGCCAAGGGTTATTTTAAAGCGTTCAGGGATAACTTTAAGCAGGCGACTTTGATCTGGATGCCTCTGCTGTTTCTTTTCTTCTTTTTTGGAACAGACCTGTATATCATTTACAATGTGATTGATCCTGTCTATAACTGGCTTCAGGTTCCCGTCTGGATTATTATTTTTATATTGCTGTCTGTTCTGATCTACGCCTTCCCCCTGCTTTCTTCTTTTGAATGCTCCATAAAGCAATTATTGAAAAACGCCGTATTACTCAGTCTCAGCAATATTCCGACTACGATTTTTATTGTCAGCTTACAGCTTCTGATTGTATATTTTTGTATGATCTCCGGTGAATTACTCGTTGTTATCGGATCTCTTGGTCTGTTTTTTGGTTTTGCCGGCATGACATACTTTTATGCGCTGTTTCTCGGGCGCATTTTTGCAAAGTGTATGGAAAACAGTAAAAATAATAAGGCTGCCGACTAATTTGTCAGCAGCCATTCTATAAAGTCTATGGAAGTATCAACGCGTTTTGAAAAAGCGGAAATTACCACAATCGGCTTTTCGTCTTTATAAAATTTTCTCATTATCTCCGTCTGATCCACATAAATTCCCACAGGAATTTGATTTCCGTTTTGATCTGTTGCATAATACAATTTTCCGCTAAGAGACTCATATAATTGTGAAGGAAGCGCTTGTTGGAGGTTCAGATAGCACCCTGCCTTTTCATATTCGTCAATAACCCATGCCGTAGTAATGGTCAAATCCACATTTCCGTTAGTCAATAATGCCTGATATTTCTGTATGCTTGCAGCACTTGTTTCATTCGTTGCTTCTGCTCCCGATTCGGGATGATACAGATTTGTTTCCATCCGAACCGGCATTTTCCGAGTATCAATCCCCCTGTCCCTCGCATATCGCTCCCCAAAGTCAGCATCCTCCGGGCTATCCATATGTGCATTCATCATAGCAACATAAAGGGTCAGTTCTCTGGTTTCCTGCTGATAGGATATGATCACAGAAATCGCAACCAGCAACAGGATTGTCGGCACAATGACCTTCCATTTATGATAATCCCAAAAATATCCTATTCTTTGACGAAATGTCTTTTTTAACCGTGTATCTTTTTCCACTTCCTGCCGTTCTTTCAGCGGCTTCTCATTCAAACCTTCCATTGTTATCCGCATAACTTTACCCTCGTCATATCTTTCAATATGAATTTATGATAGCACACGCTTATTTTTATGACTACACGCTTATTGCGGAAATAATGACTTCCTTATTTTGTCGTATCTACCACCATCTTAAATAACGCTCTTTCTTCCAACAGTTCCTTCACGCTCTGGTCCGTGGTATTTTCCACATTGAGATACCCCTTCAATTCATCCATATATTCATAGTAATCGCAGGCGTAAAGGTAGACCGTAGAAATATCATGCCCCGCGATCGCCAGCTCATATACGTTTTCGCTTCCCGAGCGGATCACTTTTCCGTTTCGGTCCAGCGCTACGGCAATGATGGGATGGTCCGCCGGCTCAATGGGATTTAGGGTCATCTCCACCGAAGAAATCTCAATGCTTTCCATTCCGATGCCCGCTTCGTTTACTTCATGGATCGTAATGACTCTCGCCTCATCATCCTTTTGCGCGACAGTCAGATCATACTCCCAGCTTCCTTCCTGAAACCAGTGCTTATATACGTTCGGAAACTTTTTCCACTCATCCGGCAGGCTGTCCATATAGTCCGCCCATTCTTCATCGCTCATCTGCTCGAGTTCCTCGCCGCTTTTCATTCCTTCGGGCTTTGTCGGCTCTGCAAGATAGCCTGCTACATTGGTAATATTCAGCTTCATTTCAAAGCTGTCGGGGACCGCAATCCTTTCAAAATACTGGTCCCAGTTTTCCGTATCCACCGTGGGCGGTTCCCTGTTTTCAGCCTCCGCCTCCGCTACGGCGCGGTCATATTTGCTGCTGTCAACATCGATATCGGAATAATCGATTCTCATAATGCCGATAAAAGTATTGGCGTCTTCAAATGTTCCTTCCACATCTCTCCAGGCTTCCAGCGTATCCTGACGGAAAGAGTAACTTTCCTCGGTCTCTACGCGCAATCTGTATGTGCCGTCGGCATCGGAAGCCATCTGCGGAAACTCCTGCTCGTTCTCAATACATACGCCCACAAACAGCGCCTGATTGGAAACATAGGACTCCGTCAGGGTTATGGTCACGCCTTTCTGGGTTTTGCGGTATTCCGACTGCGCGCTCTGCGTCTCTTCGCCTTCCCCGCCTTCCGATTCGCTTTGCAGCCCTTCGCCCGCTTCTGCTCCGTTATAGAGCGTGGTCGTCTGTTCCTCGGGAATCTGTCCGAAAGGCGCTATGGATTGAAGTCTTTCAAACAGACTGCCCACCAGCGGGATTTTTTCCGCCAATGCGGGATTAACGGCGCAGCAGGTAAACGCAACCAGGAAAGCCGCCGCAACCGTTCCTATTCCGGCAAATACTTTTCTCCAGGGTCCTTTTTTCCGTCTCCGCGCGGACCCGGCGCCTTTTTTCCCGCCGTCTCTTTCTTTGCCGTCTTTTATCTTCGCCCGCTGTCTGACCTGTTCATAAGCCGCTTCTATTTTCTCATCCATGAACCGGCTGTTTTCTAAATCTTTTCCTAAAATATCTCTTAATTCCTGTTCGGAAATCGTTTGTCTCATGCTTTCTTCCTCCTAACATGTCTGCAATTGCGCGCACAGCTGCTCTTTTCCCCGGCGCAGCCTGCTTTTTACGGTATTTTCCTTCATATCAAGAAGCTCCGCGATTTCTCTGGTCGTAAACTGTTCTCCGAAATACAGTTGGAAAATCAGTCTGCTCCCCTCTGGCAGACCCCTTAACAGTTCCCGAAACTCCACGTCCGTATGACCATCCTCCGTAGTCATGCGTTCCCCGATTTCATCCATACCGATATTCTTTTGATTGTGCTTGTAGATGCTGTTGCAGTTATTGATTAAAATACGCACCAGCCACGTCTTAAAATATTCCGGCTTTCTCAACCCGTCCATATGCTCAAAGGCATCCAAAATCGTCTCCTGAATAGCGTCGGCTGCATCCTCTTCATTTCCCAGATAGCCATAGGCAACTCTTTTGAGGGTCATTTTGTGCTCTTCCATCAGCGTTATGAACGCCTCGGCATCGCCTCTCTGTGCTTTTTTTACCAACAAATTCATTTTATATCCTCCGTATCGAAATCCGCATCGAATTTCAAAGTTACTGAAGCGCTTCCGTTTACACTTATTAGAGTGCTATTTCATCAATTTCGTTGCAAAAATAAAAAATATTTTGCTAGTATCATACTGTTTTTTTCACTAAAATAATAGTAGTTTCCTACGAAGGGAGTTAAAACTATGAAAACAAAAAGAATTATTATGTCGCTTTTCGGCGTTGTGATCTGTGCCGTCAGCGTCGGTATTTTTAAGCTTGCGGCTCTGGGCGTCGATCCCTTTCAGTCTTTGATGAGCGGTCTTGACAAGCTGATTCCCATCTCCTTTGGCACGCTTTATGTCATTGTGAATCTGATCCTCCTATTGTTTACCTTGCTGACCGACCGGCATTATATCGGCATTGCCACCTTTATCAACCTGTTTTTGCTGGGATATATTACCCAGTTTACCTATGACTTTTTGCGGCAGGTGTTTCCCAATCCTTCCCTGCCTTTCCGCTTTGTATGTCTGATCGTGGCGATCATCATCATCTGCTTCGGTTCTTCTCTCTATATGACGGCTGACCTGGGCGTCTCCACCTACGATTCCGTCGCTCTTGTATGTACCTATAAGTGGAAGCTCGGAAAATTTAAATTCATCCGTGTCGGCACGGACCTTGTATGCGTCGCTGCCGGCGCGGTCATTTATCTGCTGGGCGGCGGCACGATTGCAGAGATCCCCTCCATTGTCGGGATCGGAACGATCATTACCGCATTTTTCATGGGTCCTTTGATTGATCTATTTAACGAAAAGATCGCAAAGCCGCTGTTAAAATAAAACGCTAAAATAAAAAAGCAGGATCGGTCTTCCGAATAGGTTCAACCGATCCTGTTTTTTTACTTTCTGTTTTTATTTCTTAGTCCGCCGGGTCGTTGGCACGCTTTCGCTTCCACGTCCGCCGGGCTTCCGGCACGCTTACACTTCCACGTCCGCCGTATAGTCCACACCGGGGAACCCAAATCCGAACATCCGGAAGAAATCGTCCCAATAGCCCCGGATATCACAAATACGCTCTACATTTTCCGTAGAGACTTCCTCCCAGATTTTCATAATCGCTTCCTGAACCTCCGGTTTCATTTCCCAATCATCCAGGCGTATCCGTCCTTCTTCGTCCACGGGAACCTCGTCGCTAACCAGCTTTTCGTCAAAAAGCCTTACCATCTGTTCGATACAGCCCTCATGCAGCCCCTGTTCCTTCATGACACGGTACATTGCGGACAGATAGAGCGGTACTGCGGGAATCGCCGAGCTTGACTGGGTTACTACCGCCTTATTGACCGAAACGTACGCCTTTATATCGGCATACTTTTCATTGATCTTATTTGCCGTATCCAGCACATGTTTTTTTGCCTGACCGATCGTACCGCTGTAATAAATGGGATAAGTCAGCTTCGGTCCGATATAAGAATATGCCACCGTCAGCGCGCCCTGCTCCAACACGTCCGCTTCCTTTAATGCGTCAATCCACAGCTCCCAATCTTCTCCGCCCATAACCTTTATGGTCCCGGCAATTTCTTCCTCCGTCGCCGGTTCCAGGGTAGCGGTCACAATCTCATTGTTATTCAGATTCAGGGACTTGGTTGTAAACGGTTCCCCTACGGTTTTCAAAGCTGAGACATAGGTTATTCCGTCGGGCGCCGTTCTGCGCGGCGAAGCGAGGGAATAAATGACCATATCCACCTTTCCCAAATCCTTTTTGATGATATCGATAACTTTCTGCTTGATCTCGGCACAAAAAGCGTCTCCGTTGACGGATTTTGCATACAATCCGCTTTCCTTTGTCATGCGATCGAATGCAAGCGTATTGTAATATCCTGCCGTCGCCGTTCTCCTGCCTGCTGCCGGACGTTCAAACATAACGCCAATCGTTGCCGCCTTGCAGGTAAACGCCGCCGCAATCCGGCTCGCCAGACCATATCCGGTAGACGCGCCGATGATCAGCACTTTTTTAAACCCTCTGCTGCGGCTGCATTGATAGCTCTCTCCTTTTTCCCGGGCATACCGCACCTGTTCCTCCACATTGCGGTAACATCCTGTGGGATGCGCCGTCGTACAGATAAACCCCTTTGATTTTGGTTCTACTACCATGTCCGTTCCTCCCTGATGCGCCTGACAACCTTTCCGGTATTCAGACGGTCTCAGTCCGGACACGGAAAACAGGCGCAAAACGTATTTTCAGTACATTATAGCACATGGCTCCCGCTTTCGCCAGTAGTTTGAATATCAAATATTTAGATGTTCAATTTTTTTACGCAGCTGCAGCATATTTTTATCCAGCTCCCATATGGTTGCCGCATATGCCTTCAGTTCCTTTCCCACCGAATCCGCGCCGGGAAATTCTTTTTTATAGACAAGCTGATGGTCCAGCACTGACCAGAAATCCATTGCCACGGTGCGAAGCTGCACCTCTACCTTGCGCCAAACGGTTTCTTTATCCGTATCGCTTATGTCACTTTGTGCGATGACCGGCACCTTAATAATCAGATGCAGGCTCATATAACCGTTGCTTTTCGGTTTTCTGATATAGTCTTTCTCTTTCAAAATATGTATATCAGGCTGGTCTTTCAGCCGTTTTGCCACTTCATACACATCATCCACAAACAGGCAGACCATCCGCACGCCCAGCAGATCGTTGCACCTGAATACGCCCGTTTTATCCGTAGGATAGTTTTTCCTTCTGATCTTTTTGTAGATGCTGTCCGCGCTTTTTACCCGACCGGTAATCTGATTGATTACCTTACGGTCTTTCTCTTCCGCAAGCGTCATTCCGATTTCCTTCAGTCTCTCCTGGGTAAAATCGATGGCGCGCGCAGAAATAATCTGATACATATAATCCCCCACAACGGACTCTATGACCGCTTTTAATACCGCCGCCTCTTCTTCCGGCAATTCTTCTTTTTTATCCTTTTTCCCCATGTCTTCAATCCTCAGATAACTTATATCGTTTACTTCATTCATACAGACCATCATACCCCTTGCCTTCCTTTACTTACTATCACGATTATGTAAAACCGCTGTAAAAACGGCTACCTATAATCATATGCAGAGGAAAGCAGGAGTATGACTAAAAAAGAACCGTTGCTGCTTTTGATCTTCGCATACAACGGTTCTTAGTTTAACCCATCTTACAGGTTTTCTTTGATTTTCGCATAGATGCCTTTTGCATCCAGACCGTATTTTTCAACCAGCGCGCCCGCAGAACCGGATTCGCCGAATTTATCATACATACCGATCTTTGTTACCTTTGTAGGCTCTTTCTCGGAGAGCACGTCGCATACTGCGCTTCCCAGACCGCCGATGACGGAATGCTCTTCTACGGTAAAGACTCTTCCTGTTTTCTTTGCGGTTGCAATAACCAGTTGTTCCTCCAACGGCTTGATCGTATGAATATTGATTACCTCCGCATGGATACCGTCCGCCGCAAGCATTTCCGCTGCTCCCAAAGCTCCTTCCACACAAATACCCGTTGCGATAATGGATACGTCGGCGCCTTCTTTTAATACAACGCCCTTTCCGATTTCAAATTTGTAATCGGGGTTGTCGTTGATCACCGGAACCGCTGCGCGTCCAAATCTTAAATAAACCGGTCCTTCCATCTCCAATGCTGCGCGGACCGCGGCTCTTGCTTCCACATCATCGGAAGGAACGATTACCGTCATGCCCGGAATGGTTCTCATCAGCGCAATATCCTCGTTGCACTGGTGGGTCGCGCCGTCCTCTCCTACGGTAATGCCCGCATGGGTCGCGCCGATTTTGACATTCAGATGGGGATAGCCGATGGAATTACGCACCTGCTCAAAGTTTCTTCCCGCCGCAAACATGGCGAAGGAAGAGATAAAGGGAATTTTGCCGCAGGTTGCAAGCCCTGCCGCGATGCCCGTCATATTGCATTCCGCGATACCACAGTCGATGTGGCGGTCGGGATATGCTTTCTTAAAAATACTTGTCTTGGTAGCGCCTGCAAGATCCGCATCCAGAACAACCAGATTAGGGAAGTCTTCTGCACAGTCTACAAGGGCGTTGCCATAGCTTTCTCTTGTTGCAATTTTTTTAACGTCTGCCATTATACTTCACCTGCTTTCTCTAACTGCTCTGCAATTTTATCAAGATCCGCCATTGCCGTAGCATATTCTTCATCATTCGGCGCCTTGCCGTGCCATCCTGCGTTGTTCTCCATAAAGGAAACGCCTTTTCCTTTCACGGTGTGCATAATAATCGCCGTAGGCATGCCTTTTGTTTCTTTCGCCTGATCCAAAGCCGCGCGGATCTCATCAAAATTGTGTCCGTCGATATTGATCGCCTTGAAATTAAACGCCTCGAATTTTTTATCAATGGGATAAACGGAGCAGACATCTTCCACCTTACCGTCGATCTGCAGCCCGTTGTTGTCAACGATAACTACCAGATTATCCAGCTTTCTCGCACCGGCAAACATGGAAGCTTCCCATACCTGTCCTTCCTGAATCTCGCCGTCTCCAAGCAATGTATATACGCGGTAATCCTTGTTGTCCAGCTTTGCCGCAAGCGCCATTCCCACCGCAGCGGAAATTCCCTGTCCCAAAGATCCCGAGCTCATGTCCACGCCGGGCGTTTCCTGCATACAGGGGTGTCCCTGCAGATAAGAACCTAATTTGCGAAGCGTTTTTAAATCCTCTACCGGGAAATACCCTCTGTTTGCAAGGGCGGAATAAAGCCCCGGCGCAGTATGCCCCTTGGAAAGGACAAAACGGTCCCTATCCTCCCATTTCGGATTCTTGGGATCGATGTTCATTTCTTCAAAATAAAGATACGTAAACATATCTGCCGCAGAAAGTGATCCGCCGGGATGTCCCGCCTTCGCACTGTGCACTGAGGTCACGATACCTTTACGAACTTCATTTGCACGTTTCTGAAGTTCTAAGTTTGTCATGTTTTCTGCCTCCGTATAATTGGTTGGTTTTCACTGTTCCATCATATTACACCACAAAGATGATTTCAACCGATTATTGAGTCAAAATCATCTTTGGGTAAATAGTTATTGAAAATTGTTAAAATCTTTTTATCTCTGCCAAATCCTGTCTGACGTTCGGATTAAGCAAAGGGATTTTCCGTGGGGTATCTTACTCCCGCGGGCTGGTTGTAGCCGATTTCATCCACGTCTACGCCCAGATATTTGAATACTTCATAAATTGCTTTTCCAAAGTGACCGAAAGCAACCGCTCCATGATGAGGGAAGTTTTTCTCAATCAGTACATGACGGTAAAATCTGCCCATTTCAGGAATTGCGAATACGCCGATTGCACCGAAGGATTTGGTTGCAACAGGAAGTACTTCGCCGTGCGCGATATAAGCGCGAAGTTTTGCGTCCGCCGTAGACTGCAGTCTGAAGAATGTGATATCTCCGGGAACAATGTCGCCCTCCAGCGTACCCTGGGTTACTTCTTCGGGAAGGCTTCTCGCCATGATCATCTGATACTGCATACCGCAGAAGGACAGCTTCTTGGAAGAAGTATTGCCGCAATGGAAGCCCATGAACGTATCCTTATGGGTGTAAGGGAATTTGCCCTCGATGGACTCTTTGTACATATCCGCAGGTACGGAGTTGTTGATATCCAGCAATGTAACGATATCTTCAGATACGCAGTAGCCGATAAACTCGCTTAACGCGCCATAGATATCAACCTCGCAGGATACGGGAATGCCCATTCCTGTCAGACGGCTGTTCACATAGCAGGGAACAAAGCCAAACTGTGTCTGGAACGCAGGCCAGCATTTTCCGGCAATCGCTACATATTTACGGTATCCCTTATGCTCCTCTACCCAGTCAAGCAGGGTCAATTCGTACTGAGCCAGCTTAGGCAGAATCTCGGGTTTGTTGTTACCTGTGCCTAATTCCTCTTCCATTTCCTTTACCTTTGCAGGAATACGGGAATCTCCTTCATGTTTCTTAAATGCCTCAAATAAATCCAATTCGGAATTTTCTTCGATTTCTACACCCAAATTGTACAACTGTTTAATCGGCGCGTTGCACGCTAAGAAGTTTAACGGTCTCGGTCCGAAGCTGATGATCTTCAACTGGGAAAGCGCTGATAAGGTACGTGCTATGGGCACAAATTCCTTGATCATACCCGCACATTCCTCCGCCGTTCCTACGGGATATTCGGGTATGTATGCTTTTACATTACGCAGCTTTAAGTTATAGCTTGCGTTTAACATACCGCAGTATGCGTCTCCGCGTCCGCCCTTCAAATCATTCTGAGTCTCCTCTGCAGCCGCGCAGAACATAACCGGTCCGTCAAAATGTTTTGCAAGCAATGTCTCGGCGATTTCGGGACCGAAGTTTCCAAGATATACGCAAAGAGCGTTACATCCTGCCTTCTTAATGTCTTCCAGAGCCTGAACCATATGGATCTCGCTCTCTACGATACAGATCGGGCATTCATAGATCTCTGCTGCGTCATATTTTGCAGCATATGCTTCTACCAACGCCTTTCTTCTGTTTACGGAAAGAGATTCCGGGAAACAGTCGCGGCTTACGGCAACAATGCCAATTTTTACTTCAGGTGCGTTATTCATGATTTCTTTTCCTCCTTATAACCGTCTTTTCTACGGCTTTATTATTCATTTATATTTAAATTTTTGCCAACCAGTCCGATATGGCAGCCTTCGTCCAGACCGCCTTCTGCATGACCGATCAGCCATTTGTTTTTCGCTGTAATCAGCTTATCCTCTCCATCGGCATGAGAAATTTCCAGGGGATAATTGGTGCCTGCCGGTAAGACTACGGCAACCTTAAATCCCTCTCCCTTTACGCCGCAGGGTGCGTAGTGAAGTGTCGTTGCATATACTTCAACAGCAGTTCCCCTGGGAACTAAGAACGCTTCCATCAGGGAAGTGTCATAGGTGAAATCATCCGTAATATCCTGCTGGCATCCGAGAATTAAGATGGCGTCGGTAGCCGCCACATTGATTTCAGAGCTTCTATGATATTCAACCGCATTTAACAACTCGTTGTGTCCGTTACAGTATCCGATCTGGATTGCCAGCTCACCGTATGTCTTATCCTTTAATTCCTGAAAAACGGGAAGTGCTTCTAACTCTTTTACGCTGGGTTCATATACGACACCTTCGGGTAATGGAGTCTTCTGCTCTAACGCCTCTACCAATCCGGAAAAATCAATGCCCTTAACGATCCTTCCGTATTTTCTGAACTTCTCATCCGTTACGTCATAAATAGTCATTTCATAACCCCTTTCTGTTATATTCTCTCTCATTTTGTTGACGCGCTCTATTTTTTGCCCGCTGCGTTTCCGCAGACTTTATTGAATTTTACGGAACAGCTCTTTGCAGGCAGGATAAATCTCTTTAAACTGCTGGTATCTCGCCTCGTATTTTTCTACCAGCTCCGGCTCCGGCTCTACGGTATCAACGATCTTCACAATCTTTTCCGCCGCTTCTTCCACGCTTGCAAATTCACCGCATGCAACTGCCGCTAACATTGCGCCGCCCAATGCCGGTCCTTCCTCGCTCTCGATCACATCTACCTTCACATTTAAAATATTGGCGATCATCTTTTTCCAAAGAGGGCTCTTTGCGCCGCCGCCGCAGATCTTGGTTCTCTCAATATGAATGCCCAGCGCCTTCGCCACCTCAAAGGAATCTCTCAAAGCAAACGCAACGCCTTCCAAAACAGCCTGCGTCATATCCGCTCTTGTGGAGTCCATCGTCAGCCCGATAAAAGTTCCCCTTGCTAACGGATCGTTGATCGGAGAGCGTTCGCCCATCAAATAGGGCAGGAAAAATACGTGGTTCTCGCCCAGCTTCGTAATGTTCTTCTGCTCCGCGGCATAATCCTTTGTGCCGATGATTTCATCCATCCACCACTTGTTGCAGCTTGCCGCGCTCAGCATACATCCCATCAGATGGTAATGACCGTCCGCATGAGCAAATGCGTGCAACGCATTATATTTATCAACTCCGAATTTTTCGGAAGAAATAAAAATCGTTCCGCTCGTACCAAGGGAAATGTTGCAATTGCCGTCTCCTACGGTGCCGGTTCCTACCGCCGCCGCCGCATTGTCCCCGGCGCCTGCAACGACTTTACAGCTTTCGGGAATACCAAGCTCGGAAGCGACCGCAGGGAGGAGGGTTCCTACAGCCTCGTAGCTTTCGTATACCTTTGCTAACTGATCCTCTGTAATGCCGCAGATTTCGCACATTTCTTTGGACCAGCATCTGTTCTTCACATCAAAAATCAGCATTCCCGATGCGTCGGATACGTCGGTGCAGTGCACGCCGGACAATTTATATGCAATATAGTCTTTTGGTAACATAATCTTTTTGATTCGGGCAAAATTCTCCGGCTCTTTATTTTTTACCCAGAGAATTTTCGGCGCCGTAAATCCCGTAAAGGAAATATTTGCCGTATATTCGGAAAGCTTTTCCTTTCCGATCACATTATTTAAATAATCGCACTCCTCCGTGGTACGTCCGTCGTTCCACAGGATCGCAGGGCGGATTACTTCATCGTTTTCATCCAGAATAACCAGTCCGTGCATCTGTCCGCCGAAGCTGATGCCCGCCACCTGGCTCTTGTCAGCATCCTTAATCAACTCTTTAATTCCAGCCATTACCTGAGTATACCAGTCCTCCGGTTTCTGCTCGGACCAGCCGGGATTCGGGAAATATAAAGGATATTCCTTCGATACAATATTTAAAATTTTTCCTTCGCCGTCCATTAACAGCAATTTTACCGCGGATGTTCCCAAATCAACGCCTATGTATAACATTTTTGCTCCTCCTTAAAAAGAAATACTCTCTCCTTCTGATTCGCCCGGGCTCTTGTGCCCGTGCACATTTTTATCATATATTTTTTCTCATTAAAAATCAACACTTATTTTAAAAAACTTTACTAAATACTTAATTTCATCACTTTTCATAAAACTCAATTCGATTATTGTGCATTTTCACGATATCCGTGCACGTTGCACATTTTCTATTGTATTTTAAGGGAAACAGGCATAAAATAGCTTTAGAATATTTTAAGATTATATTTGTGATAAAATGTTTTGAACAATTGTACAAAATGATACAAAGGAGCTTTACATATGGCTACCATCAAAGAAATTGCAGAACTTGCCGGCGTATCAAGAGGCACCGTAGACCGTGTTTTAAATAAGCGGGGCGCCGTCAATCCCAAAACCGAGGCAAAAATATTGGAAATTGCCCGCGCCCTTGACTACAAGCCGAACCGTGCCGGTATCGTGCTTGCCGCCCAAAAGAAAAAATTCAAATTCGGAATTGTTATGTTTGGTATCGGCAATCCGTTTTTCGACGACGTGATCGCAGGCTTCAAGGAAAAAGAAGAAGAGTTATCCGGTTATAATTGTACCATTCTGTTTCGCAGGATTTCCGCCTTTGGCGTGGAAGACCAACTGGAAGCCATTGATTCACTGCTTGCCGAAGAGATCAGCGGTCTGGCGATTTCCCCGCAAAACGATCCTTCCATCGCCGCAAAGATCAATGAATTGTACGATATGGGAATCCCTACCGTTACCTTTAATACGGATATCGCCGGTTCCAAAAGAATCGCTTATGTGGGCAGCAATTACTATCAGTGCGGGCAGACCGCGGCGGGGCTTATTCGCCTGATGACAGGCGGAACGGTCAATATCGGCGTGATCAGCGGCTATTCCCAGCTTCTGTGTCATACGGAAAGAATTGCAGGCTTTAAATCCAGCATTGCCCAATCTCCCAATATGAAAATCGTGGATTTTTTTGAAAACAGCGACGACGACTTTATCAGTTATGAAAAGACAATGAAAATGCTGCAGGAGCATCCCGAGATCAACGCCCTGTTCTTTGCCGCAGGCGGTACTTACGGAGGCTGCAAGGCAGTTATCGCCTGCAACCGTCAGAACGATCTGAAAATCGTTACCTTTGACAAAATCGAGACAACCGTCCAGATGATGAAAAAAGACGTGATTTCCGCCACCATCTGTCAACAGCCGCGCATCCAGGGACTGATGCCTTTGGAGATCCTGTTTGACTATCTGACCACCGGAGAGCCGCCGAAAAAAGAATATAACTATACGACCGCTGAAATCCGGATTAAAGAAAATATTTAAGCAATACATAGAGGGCAGTCGCATTGGTCTTTTTTATATCTGTCACGGAAACACGCTTTCGCTCTATAAAAACGCAACGGTACCTAAATCCGCAAAATACGCGGATTAAGTACCGGCGTTTTTATAAAGGTTTCCTTTGACAGATACAAATTCAATCCATGCGGCAGCCTGGTTGGTTGGCTTACACGTTTTGGTTAGCTTATATGTTTTAATTGGTTTACATGTTTTGGTTGGCTTACACGTAAAATACCGTGCGACCGGCTTCGAGCGCAGCCCCTATGCGTTACCTCTACAGTTAGCTCAACCCAGGCACCCTCGCGGCACATGGGAGCTTCCTCTTAGTGCTGCTGTATTCCTACCCTGACACGGTTCGTGGATTCCCATTGCGCGAGACCCAAATATCAACGCCACTTATAGAGGGCAGCCATAAAAGCCAAAACCCTCCGCCGGTCATCACCCCTGCTAAAGCGGATTGCAGGTACAAGGCTCCGCTACTTCCCCGGCTGCACGGCAAGTTTTAGTATACTTGGTTTTATCCGTATTGTCAAATATCAGTTACCTTCCTGCCTGTTCTTATCGCTTTTTCTCATCTTTTCAAAAAAATCCGACAAAACTGCGCTGCATTCTTCTTCCAGAACGCCCCTCTTTACCTCTGCCTGATGATTAAATTCTTTCATCTGCAATATATTCAGCACCGAACCGCCGCAGCCTGCTTTGGGATTCATACACCCCATAACCACCCGCGGAATCCTTGCCTGAACAATGGCGCCGGCGCACATCTGACACGGTTCCAACGTCACATAGAGCGTGCATCCCTCAAGCCGCCAGTCTTGCAATTTCCTGCTCGCTTTGCGAATCACCGTTATCTCGGCATGAGAAAGCGTACTGTGATCGGTGTTCCTGCGGTTATAGCCCCTTGCAATTATTTTTCCGTCCTTTACCATTACACAGCCGATAGGCACCTCGCCAAGCTCCGCCGCTTTTCTCGCCTGCTTTACAGCCTCCGCCATATAGCGGGCGTCCCTCCTATCCTGCTCCCGCTCCCGTCTTGCCTCCTCTTCATACTGTTCTCTTTTATGGCGCAATCTGTTCAACCGCCTGCGTTGGGATTTACTCAATTCCTCAAAACGGTCTTCCAGCTCCGATATCGCTTGCTCTAACTCCTCGGGAGACGGGCTTGATCCCTGTATTTCCTTTTCCTTCTCTGCTTCAGCCGTTGGTTTCTTATTCTCCATACTCTCCGCCTTCATATAATAAATTGATCCGATTTGTATATTTTTACCTCTTTATTGTCTACGAAACCGGGGGAAAAATCAACGGTTTTCTTATTCCCACCCCTAGCGGTTCTCAGGCGTAAAATAATAGCCAAAGGTTCCATTGACTATCCGCTCGTTTTCCCTTGCCGGAACAAAATCCGGAAAGCCAAACATTTCCGCCACCATCTGCTCCCGCTTATAATAATTGCCCGGTACGCCCAGCCTTGCCCCTTCCCCGCTTTCGTCAATCACGACGTGACCATAATTATAATATCCGTGAAGCAGAAAGCTGTTGTGCACATACCTGCGAAACTCCAGCTCTTCCTCTAATGCCGCAAGCTGCACAAACCTTTTTCCGGCGCTATCCTCCGGCAGAAATTCCTCCGCTTCCAGCTCGGCGTCGTTCTCCACCGAATCCTCCAACGACACGGCGGCTTCTTCCTGCCGCCCCTTTCGCGGCTCCTCTTTTAAATCCTTCCGTGGCTCCTCTCGTGGTTTTTCCCGCAGCTCCTCCCACGGTTTCTCCACTTCTTCCCGTATTTCCTGACTCTTTTCGCCTCGATCCGTTTCCCCTCCGATGCTTGCTTCTTGCGCCGGAGGTTCTTTTACCCAACCCTCAGATACGTATGTTTTCTCTCCGACTGACGCTGACAGTTGTACTTTACCAATTTCCTCCATTAAGGATTTTACCAGATTTTCTCTTAACTGCCCCTTGCCCTGTAAATAGACTTCCCGCGCCGTCATCTGCTTTGGCAGCTCCACGCTTCCGATTTCTCTGCCGCTATCCCTTTGAAACCGCAGGACTATATCCCGGTTTTCGCTCTCCTCCCGAAAAGCGGATAAGTCCAGCTTCCCCGCAGGAAGACCGTTTTTTTCATATAAAAATACCTTTACAGCTCTGCTGTTATCGCCTTTTATATCCTTTAAATACCAAATTTTTTTCAAAAAAATCCCACCTCCCTACATCATTATTATGAGGGGGTGGGACAAATTATGTTTTTTAAACCGCATTTGTTTTTTTCAAAATCCCTGTGTCGTTACAAATTCTGCAATTCTTCTAATCTATCTAAATACTCATGTTCCGTCAAACAATCCACATAATTCGATCCGTCGGAAACAGGCGTATATGTGAGACCATCTCTACAATAAAATTTACCTATAAACCACTTATTATCATATTTAACTGTAGTGATCCCTGTCGCAAAATACTCGTCTCCACTTTTTAATAATACATAATATTCTTCATAATCTTCTATTTTATATAACGAACATATTTCTTCATGATAATTACTCTCTATTTTATCCAAGAAATCCATTCGTACTATCTCAAGATTTCTTAGGACATCAACATCAAACATACCCATAAAATCATCTATCGAGTTGTCAGAGTCTGAAGAATCACTTGGAAAATATTCATCCAAATATTCTCTGTCAACCATCAAACCAAGGCAAAAATCACACAAGCTTTTTTGATACGAGGACAAAAACAGTGACTGATTAAAAGTTCTTAACTCATCACTATCCTTTGGATACCTTGGATAGTCATTTATATTCCAACTTCCACAAGATTCATAGTATTCTCTCGGATCAACATTATGTTCTAATTGAATAATTGGAAATACTCTCATCGCTTCCTCATAATTTCCCAGTTGAATTTTACTTACAAAATAACTAATTGCTTCTTCTGAAGAGTCATATCCGTCACTTATAACGATACTATTTTTATCAACTGCTATATTATCTATTTCTAAGTCCTTTCCTTCCTCTATATTATAAATCTGTCCATAAGTATATTCTTCCAATTCGGATAGATATTCGCTTTCTGTACACTTTGTTGCGTACCCTTTCGAATGGTAAGCGGCTCCACCCATAGCAGTTTCAACTACTCCCATTTGATATATAAACCACTTTTCTTCATACTTTAAAAGTTGAAATTGTATGCAATACAAATTACTTTCATTTGAAAATAGAACACTACATTCAGAAAATTCATCGGACCCATATAGTCCATTTTTGATATTTGCAAGATATGAAGTTTGAAATACATCATCTATTCTTATAACTTGTAAACTCTCCAATTCAGATGTATCGAACATTTCCAAATATTCATCCAATGACATTCCCTCTTCAAATGACATTATTTCACCATTTAAACCAATCTGATTATTAAAAAAATCCATATCAATATAATTTTCAAACGGTATGGTTACATTTTCTATATAAATGGGGTCATCAGCCATTATGCTAAAATAAAAATTGTTAATTTTTTTTAAACAATCACTGGTAAAAAACATCCTATTCAAATCATAAAAATCCCCTTGATCTTCCAAAAAAGGCGCTTTATACAACTCTTTTGTATAATAGCCCTGATAAAAATTCAGCATCTCCCTCGCATTTACATTTTCCGCAAATTCCAAAGTCGGGAATGCCTCTAAAGCCCTATAGATATCCTTATCCTTGATCATCTCCATAAAATATAATATGGCATCCTGCTTTGTGGCAAATCCCCTATTATCAGTCATTAGTAAAGTATCATTTTGTTCTTGCGTATTTTCCTTTTGAATATTATGTTTTCTTAATATAAACCCTCCCAAAACGAATATACACAACAACAAAATAGCACCATATAAAAGAGCTTTTGACTTAGCCTTCTTCGATACCGAATCATCTTCTTTCAGTTTCTTCCCACAGATAGGACAATATGTTGCTTCATCATCTATTTTATTTCCGCAATTATTACAAAACATTTTTTCCTCCAGTTTACTTTCTACTAATTAAAAAAATTAAACATTATATCTTACTGAAAATTTACATAAAAAATTACTATCAATTCTTTCCGGTAATACAATTGTCGTTATAATTTCTTGAAAAAATGTACTTTTTAATATCGACATAATAAAACGTTTTTTACCTTTTAGATTGACCAATTTCCATACCTCCCTTGCTTTTGATAAGTTATTTGTAAGATACGTATACATATTTAGAACACCAATTGATTCAGCACTTACATACTTAAACTCAAATGGATTAAAAAACACATCAATTGCAGTCAGTGCACTGACTTGATATGCGTCTTTTCCCATTCCACCAGATAAAACCAATCCTATGTACATTGTCCTATTCTCCATCATTTTATTTTAGAAAAATTCATAAAATGATTTTTTACTTTGAAATGGCACTCTTCAATAATATTGAATTTTGACCATGTATCAATATATCGGTTGATTATAGCTACCATCGAAACTCATTTTATAGATTTCATAATTGTAATCCTGATTTTCATAGAAAATCCACTCGCCAACAATATTTAGGTATGCACTTCTGTCGCTGTTAAGTTCTGTCTTGTTACTGCCATCTTTATTCATACGATGTATCGTTTGGGTATTACGGTCAATATAAAAAATATAATCCTCTGATACATTCAACCCTCCACTGACAGAAGTTCCCTCAAACACTGTTTCATTCGCCCCATCAAGATTTGCAGAGCAAATAGTACCGTCCTCGTTTGGGTAATACATCTTGTCGCCAGAGAAAACCAGATAGCTTGGGCAATAATCAAAAATTGAAATCAGGTCTTTTCCATTCAGATTCATTCTCCATGTTCCATAATTTTCATTTGGCAAATTGTTAATGGAGTTAAAGCCGCTAACAACATACAGGTAATCGCCCTGCAATAGCAGTCTGGTAGGGTGTATGTCGGAGAGCTTTGTGCCTTTCTCTGTGTTTCCTACTTTCGTAGAATATACCCCACTATCTTCATAATTGGAAGAACCTGTTACATAAAATCTTTTCCCATCAGACTGAATGCAATTTTCTGTAAAAACGCTAAATCCCAAATCTTTACCATCTGTTCCATCCAATACATAGTATCCGGGGAAAGAATAGTAGTATAGATTATTGCCTATGTAAAACATATGCTCAGCATATATATCGCTGGATATAACAGACTGTTTGGCACCGTTTTTAAGACGCATTCTGCACAAGCCACTGTCATTGTAATATATCCATGTTCCGTCGCTTGCAACCAGTGCGCCGTTCTGCACATTATTTGCTGCCATCTGGATTTCTTCCTCAGATGGGATGCTTTGAATATAGTAAAAAACCTTTATCCCTACGAATGCGACCGCAATAATCACTGCAATAGGGATTATCAGACGCATGATTTTCTTGATTTTCTGGTTGTCGCCCTTGGGGTTACCGCTATAAGCAACTTCAATTTTTGCGCCACACTCAGGGCAAAAGGTTGAGCCATACTCGATCTCTTTACCACAATTTCCACAATACATAATTCATCCTCCGATATTATTCTATGTAGAGCAATCTCCAAGAACCATCCTCTTTCGTCATCACAATATTCATATCTCTGTTCACGGATTTGCTACCCTGCTTTGCGGTGAGTGTCAGATCGACAACAACGACTTCCTCAATCACGCTGACATCAAAATCGCTATATGAGTTTTCAATCTCATCCAATAACTCATTTACTTTGCGCTCGGACATGACGTAGGTTTCATTAACCTCATAAGACAATTTATAGCTATGTCCAACAGAGGATTCAAGGGAATCCAAGTTTTCACCTACGTTGTATTCAAAATAATACTCAACCCAATCTTCTTCACCATAGTAGTACATATCGCTGGACAAGGAAATGAGGGTATCAATATCGTAATTTTCATATGCAGTCATCACTTTACGCAGCAGTCCGTTGTATCCGGTATATTGCGATACCACATTAAACGCAATCACCGCCACAACGACGAGAGCTACCAGACCTACAACAAGTTTGACTGTCTTTTTCCTCTTTTTCTGCTTCTCCGGATCTGTAATTTTCAGCCCCGGAATATTGGTAGGCACACCATCCAAAGGTGTTCCACACTTACCACATATTTTTGCGTTGTCCTCTAACTGAGTTCCGCAATTTCCACAAAACTTTGCCATGTTATTCATTCTCCTTTGCTTTTTTCTTTTTTCGATTCTTTCGCACAACGAAAATCAAGATTAGTAGGAGTAGTAATACACCGCCACCTATAATCACATAGACCAGAACAGATTCTTCCACTTCCTCGCCAAAACCATTTTCTTCGGCTCGAAGTTTCAAATCGTATTTTCCATCTCCGTCTTCGTCAATGTTCAGTACGCTTTCTTTAGATACAGTAGCCACTGTGTCGATTATCGTTCTGCGCGTGATTTTGATGTCCTCAAACCGTCTGAAATCACTATAATCGCCATTCTCATCCATAAAACCTATCGTGTAGTCCATGATACCGTGACCCGTTCCGACTATTTGCACATCATAGTCCTCACCCTCTTTGAGTCGAAGAACTTTGATTCGGTCATCTTCGTTGGCATCCGTTACATTTTCATTTTCTTCAAATGTCAATGTTCCAAAATCGGTTCGGAGATTCAGATCATCCTCAGCAGAACACAGTGTTTCTCCATTGTGCGTAACGGTAACATCAACAGGGCAGGCGATACGGATATAGATGTATTTTTGCCCGTTAATTTGATCTGCCATATCCTCAAAGAAGAATACCAGATCGTCCGCACTGGCAACTTCATAATGGCAGCCATCGCTGGCCAGATGCTCCATTAAATACTGTGCCGACGATTTGCCTCCACTCATGTTCTCAAAAAAGCCCAACGTATAGATTAGGACGCCATCGCTCTTGATTTCATCAGCATAGGCAATCAGTTCTTCCCCTTCCTTGCCTCTGTTTGGTTCGCCATCGCTCATAAGTACGATAATTTTTTTCTTGGCATTGCTGCTGTCCAGCATGGATTTTGCCTCTGCCAAACCAGATTCGATGTTTGTCCCTCCTCCATCGTAAATGTCTGCTACGATTCCAGTCAGATGGTTTTTATCGACAGAAAAATCAGAAAGCTGCTCCGCACTATCCTCATAAGTAACAACACCAATGCTGGCATCCTCTTCAAGAATGGTATTGACAAAATTGGTAGCTGCTTTCTTGGTTTCTGTCATTGGTGTTCCAGACATACTTCCGGATGTATCGAGTACCAAGACAATATCCCGTTCATCCGAGGTGGTTCTGACTGGTTCCTGCGAATGACTGTTTGAAGATGTTTGATACTCGCCCCATTCGCAGAGGAACGACCCACCTCTACCACTTCCATCATTCCATGTACCATCAGTATTTCTCCCATAATACATCCCATAATGTTCATATCCGCCCTGATGGTTTGGTTCTCCTGACCGCCAATTCTGATAGGAGAATTCCTCTCCTGTTATCCAGTGCCAGTCATCCGCTTGCTCCTGATCCGTCAGACCGAACATCACAGAACTATATCCAGCACCTGTTATGTAGGAATATAAAAACGCATCTTCCTCCGCACTTGTAATTGTAGCAAGGTAGCCGCCTTGTGATTCACAGTATTCTTGCGCCATATTCCAGTCTGTAATGGTATCAACATCATATACATAATAGTAATGGTCATTGAACTCAACAGCATTAGACGGAATATCTGTTAAATCAAACTTCCCACCAGTTTCTCCTGCTTGGTCAGATGAGGGAATATAATTAAGTGCGGCTTCCACTGCATTTTTTGCATTCAATAAACCATAGCTTTCATTACCATAACTGCCAACTGTTGTATCACAGATAATACTTTTTACATCGTCTGCACTTAGATTTGGATTAACCGAGAATAGAAGCGAAGCAACACCTGAAACATGAGGTGCAGCCATTGATGTTCCTGACATACTGGAATATCCATTTTTTACGCAACTATATATATCAACGCCTGGAGCTAAAACATCAACCCTATTGCCGCATTGACTAAACGACGCAATCGAATAACCATTATGTACGGTTTTTCTGCCAAACCAGAGAAAACCACCTTCTTTGCGTGTGCCCAAACTTTCTGCAGCACCAACAACGATAATTCTATTTTTAACTTCTTGATTGCTGATGGTTCCGAGAAAGTCATATTTGGCATCAACATTTCCGCTCTCCAGACGACGCTCTATGGCAGTTCTTTTGTCTTTATATTCAGCGAAATATTCATAACCACTTTCTCCACTAAGGTACTTCAAATAATCGCTGTAACTATAATACTCATATGGATAATCGTCATCATTTTCGTCTTTTCTAAAATATTGATAACCACCACCAACTTCGTTCTGATTCCCTGCTGATTTACATATTACAAATTGATAATCCCGATCGATTAACTGCTGTAAAAGATTCTCTATACCGGAAGCTAAATTGTTCAGTTCATTTGTTGCAAGAACGCCACCACGAGAAGCCTCAAAAGTAAGGTGATCCACACCAATACTCATGTTGATCACAGCGCAATTGTTCGTAGCAATTAAATAGTAAAGTGCAATTTTCATTGATTGTAGAGTATCATATCCTCCAACAGCAAGACCAACATATGAGACTCCGTACAAATTATCGTTAATCGAAATTCCAGCAATTCCCACCTTATTGTTTGTTGTTGCTGCAATCGTTCCAGATGTGTGAGTTCCATGATCGCTCCAAGTACTATTATTTATTGCTAAGACATTACCTAATGGTGCTTCTGAAAAAACTAAATCTTCATGATTCACATCAAACATATTATCTATAACACCAACATTTACTGTAGTGGTCATGTTGCTCTGGTAATCCCACGCTTCTTGAATGCCAATCGCTTCAACACCCCAGTTTGTCCCATCAGGGACATCATCCCATTTTTTTGACCATTTTTTATCATTTGGGATGTACTGTGTATCTATCTTAATGCAGTAATTTGGAGCAGCAGAAACGACCCATTCTTGTTCACTCAACTCTGTTATGATAGCCTGTAGTTCATGTATATCATATTCTTTATCAAGAAGAATTTGATAATCCGCTAATTCCGGTATTTCACCTACAATCGTTCCCCCTATTTGAGAAATGTAGTTTTCAAGTTTTTGCTTGTTCTTGGATGAATCAATAGTGACCAGCACCTCATTATTAACAAAAGTTACTCCCTGCTCGACATCAGTGACAATATTCGTTTCTGATGATTGATGTAACGTAAAGTCAGAAATATTTGTTTCAGGAATTTCCCGCTCAACACTCTCTGCATAATTCATTATTTTACTTTCACTAACAAATCTATCTATGATAGGAAAGTCAACAATTTGGAAATACACCAGAGTTCCAACAATTCCGCAAGCAAGGATAATAAATAATATCATTCCTAAAAGCAATTTGAAAAAAACTCGCCGTACTTTCTGTCCGAGAGTCATACTTGTCCATTTTTCTTTTTTCTTGGCTTTTTTCGCCGCTTTCTTATCTGCCTTATGCTGTTTCTTTGCTTCTTTTTTGCTTAACGGCTTCTTCGGCTCCGAAGTCGTGTCCTGTTCCGGTTTTGGTTTCTCAACCGCTTCCGGCGGTTTGGTTTGCTTATTCAGTTTATCGGCATCGCAATTTGGACACAGCCCGGTAGCTTCGTCCAGCTTTGCACCGCATTTTCCACAAAATTTAGCCATTTTCTTCTCCCTTCCTAACTCAAAAAGGGCAGTGGATAAGATTTTTATCCCATGTATTTGCTGACTAACTTATCCACGACAGGTACAGCAATTGTTCCTTGATTCAGCGCCTTGACGCCCAACCCGATAAACAAGAGCTTTTCAATAATATCAATGGCACTTGTTACGGCACTCACCAAATTAGAGATAAATCCGACATGGAAGCTGCCGCCAAACATGGCCGCAACGTATCCGATACAGTTCATAGCATTGGGGATCAAATTGATCAGCACCGTAACAAAAGAAAAGAATACCATCAAAGATACCGCTTTCACGGCACTTCTTTTCAGCCATCCATTTTCTTCAAACAACAGCACAAACCCAGCCAAGAGTACAGCAACCAGATAGCCGCTGAACAATCCTGTCAAATAAATAGCTGCCCCAAACATTCCAACAGAAATACCTAATCTCGTTTTTTGCATTTTTCTTCCTCCCAATTACTTACAATAATCTCTCGGAATCTTTAAGCCAGTAAATATAAGGCTTTCAGATTCCTTTTTTATTAAAATCCCCCACCTTTTTGTCAAAAACACTTGACAAATCCATCGAAAAATGCGGCGCTTCGCGCCCTTATTTATAAGACATATTTTTCGATTGGAGGCGATTTTATCTGTTAACTGTGGCAGTCATTCCGACTACCAAAATTTTGTTGCCACAAATCTTCGTAAATACTATTCGAACCCTGATTCCATAGCCCGCTCTACATGGGACATCATTGACCGCTTTTGGAATCTTGACCTTTCCTATACCGACGAAAAACTAAAAATCAAATATTTTGTCTTTGGACCTAAGCCAAGAACTCCTTCCTGCATGCATCGTTCCTACCTGCTGTCTCTGGATTTTAAAGTTACTTCCCTGACGGAGTGGACTGCACAACTAAAAATCAACCCTCTTTATGCTATTCTCAGTGGTTTTGAATTCGGTGATACTCCCGGTGTTGGTACTTTCTATGATTTTTTGAGCCGTATTTGGGATTCTGATGGAGATAACCTGTCTACTCATATACATCCCATTAAGCCTTCTGCAAAAGGGGCTAAAGCGAAACCTGTTGAAAAAATCTCTGTTGAGCTGCTCTTGCAGGAACTGGAAAATACTTCTTTCTCCATCTCTGAACAGCCTTATGGTTCTCTGTTTGACCTTTTTTATTCATCAGCCGAAACACAAAGTATTATTAATCCTTTAACAAGACTAATATGCTCTTCATTTTGGGTTGCGAATATTACTAAAGATTCTCACTACCAATAGGTTATTTAACTTCAACTGTATGAAGCCCGTTTTGTCCTCCTTCCACCCAATAATTATTTCCTTCATATTCAATAAAGAAAATATTATCTGAGCCTAATAAATCAAGCATTTCTATATTACCATTTCTATCAACTGAGAATACCTCGTTTTTATCTTTGTTTACTATCACTGCAATACACTGTTTACTATAAAACTGTCGTACATTTCCTTTAATGGGTTCAAAAAGAAATTCTCCATTAGTATCTATAAATGTAACATAATCATTACTAAATTCTATTAATGCTGCATCATTTGTAAATGGAAACATTTTTGACACAGAATTGGCATAATTATTTAAATCAATCACAATATTTCCTTGAACATCTAATACAACTTTTTCATTAGCATTTCCATTCCAATGACCAGTCGCAAAAAGCTTATTTTCAGAGAATTCACCAGCAGGATCGTAATCATCATTTGGAAAATCTTCAAATTCACCTGTTTCATTATTTACTTTTAGCTTTCCGTGTTGTGGAACATAAACAACTGTGTAATTTCCATCAGAACTACAGTAAAAACCATTCGACTGTGGGAATGCTACAGGGGTTACTTTATTTCTGTTTAAATCAATAATTAACGAATTTAAGACTTGTTTTCCATTCTCATCATAGTCATATGCGCTTCCTACGTATCGTATATAATACATATTGTTTGCAAACCATATTACTTCGTGCTCATCTCCACTTTTTACTATTCCGTATTCATTTAATAGAGTATTACTATCTAAGGAAATTTCAAACATTATATTCCCAGTTGTGTCTACTAATTTAAAGCATTCATATTTCTCCTCAAATGATTCAATTGTTTTTTTGATTATAAATACTAAACCCTCGTCTGTTTCGGCTATGCTATCTATTTCATCGTAATCACCTATATATTTATTGGATATTTCTTCCTTAGAATTTACATCAAAAATATGGTACTGGTCATCCTCTTCTTCTACAATTGTAGAGTGATCTATACCGTACCTTATTGTTCCATTAAATTCATCACTTAACAATCTATCCATCACATTTCCATAAACATCTGCATGAATTATGTATCTTTCATCTGTTTCATTAGTCTCTATTGCCCAAAAAGTACCATCTTGTAGAAAATTTAATATTCTAACTTGTGAATTGTTTGCAAGTCTATCCTGTTCGACAGTTGTACTTTCAAGTATTTCACTAGTATCAGTATCTGTATCTGTCATGTTACTATGATCATTTGTTTCTAATTCAGTTGAAACGATAGGTTCTTCAATATCATTTATTGAAGAATCTACAGTTTTCTCACTACTACATCCTGCTAAAAAAATTGTAATAAGTACTAACCCAAAAAATCTTTTCATTCTAAGCCTCCTGTTATCTAAAATAATCTCTCGGAATCTTTAAGCCAGTAAATATAAGACTTTCAGATTCCTTTTTTATTAAAATCCCCCACTTTTTTGTCAAAAACACTTGACAAATCCATCGAAAAATGCGGCGCTTCGCGCCCTTATTTATAAGACATATTTTTCGATTGGAGGCGATTTTATCTGTTAACTGTGGCAGTCATTCCGACTACCAAAATTTTGTTGCCACAAATCTTCGTAAATACTATTCGAACCCTGATTCCATAGCCCGCTCTACATGGGACATCATTGACCGCTTTTGGAATCTTGACCTTTCCTATACCGACGAAAAACTAAAAATCAAATATTTTGTCTTTGGACCTAAGCCAAGAACTCCTTCCTGCATGCATCGTTCCTACCTGCTGTCTCTGGATTTTAAAGTTACTTCCCTGACGGAGTGGACTGCACAACTAAAAATCAACCCTCTTTATGCTATTCTCAGTGGTTTTGAATTCGGTGATACTCCCGGTGTTGGTACTTTCTATGATTTTTTGAGCCGTATTTGGGATTCTGATGGAGATAACCTGTCTACTCATATACATCCCATTAAGCCTTCTGCAAAAGGGGCTAAAGCGAAACCTGTTGAAAAAATCTCTGTTGAGCTGCTCTTGCAGGAACTGGAAAATACTTCTTTCTCCATCTCTGAACAGCCTTATGGTTCTCTGTTTGACCTTTTTAATCAGGAATTCTTACAGCAATCTGTTTCTAAACAGCTTATTCATCCCGATTCGCTGGCTCTTGCCGGTGACGGTACTCCTTTTGTTACTTCTGCCAGGGAACGGAAACATCGTGTCTGCGATTGTGCCTCTAAAGGTATCAATGACTGTTCCTGTGACCGTTACTTTTCCCAACCTGATTGTGACATCGGATGGGATTCATCCCGTTCCTGTTTTTATCATGGGTACGATTTATATATGCTGGTTGCTTCTGATGAAGAAAGCGATCTTCCTGTTTTCCCTTTGCTGAATCCTGCCTCAAGACATGATTCCCACGGCTTTCTACATACCTTTTTCAGAATGCAAAGCCTTTTGCCTGAATTTAAAATATCCAAGCTCCTTCTTGATTCCGCACATGATGCCATGCCTGTTCATAAATACTGCAAACGAAAAAGCATTACTTCGTTTATTGATCTGAATAAAAAACGGGGTATTAAAGTCAAATATAAAAATGACTTTACCATTGGCAGCGATGGGGTTCCTGTCTGCAAAGAAGGTCGTCGAATGAATCATGATGGTTCAGGACCTGCTAAAAACAGAATAAAATACCGCTGTCCTCTCGCAAGCAGAAAATATGGCTGCTCATGCGGGAATCCCTGCTCTGATTCCAAGTATGGAAAAACTGTTCACCTTGCCACAAAGGACAATCCACGATTAATCAACATACCGCCACATGACAGTGACGAATGGGAAACAGAATTTAATGCAAGAACTTTTGCAGAACGTTCCAATAAACGTGAGAAATATGATTTCCTGTTAGAAAGCGGCAGGCACCGCTCTACTAAGATGTGGTACTGCCGCCTCTACAACATCTTGATGCATGGGATCTGCCCTTTGAATCCACCCTGCAAAAGTTGATTTTAGAAGTGGCATAATCTTATGATTATTATATCCCTTTTTAAGACATAGCGACAGTTATGTCTGTTTCTCATGTTTATTTTTATTCCTTTTGGATAATATTCACTTTTCAATGTCCATTGCCAGTTGTGCTGGATATAATCACTCGGGATTCCGAGAGATTATTTACAATATCAAGATTTTAATTCCCAGCGATTTCTTCATAGCAATCATTGCATACAAAAACCATCATGCCTGTCAAATTTTCATAGTGCTTGGTTGCCTTGTCTCCACACCATGTGCATTCCTTACTGCAATCCTTACAAACATAGGAATAAGAACCATCACTCATCTTATAAGCAATGGATGGTCTATCCCCACACCAATCGCATGGCTCATCAACAGTAGATGTAAAACGTGTAATTATAAAGATCGCAACCGCAACCACAGCAACGCCTAAAACCACTTTTTTCCACAACCCTGACTTTTTAGAGGGATTGGGAACAGCAGTAGCAGCAACTTGACTTTGCTCTAATTCCACAGGGGCACCACAATTCGGACAGAATTTTCCTCCATCTAACGGTGCGCCGCATTTCCCACAAAAGGCCATAGTCTCTCCCCCTCCTGAAAATTAGAGTTTTGTTCCGCACTCTGTACAAAAAGCGACATCAGCTTCAATTTTTGCCCCACAATTTGGGCAAAAATTGTTGTTCTGCGTTTCACTTTCTGTATCAGGCTCGCCTGTTGCTTCTGGCTTCGTTATCTGAACCATAGGCTTGCCGCAAGAAGTACAGAAACGAACTCCTTTATTGACCATAGCTCCACAGCTTTCGCATCGCACCAAGTCGTCTGTATTTACCGGCTGAACTTTGGGCATAGGAGCGCCGCACGAACTGCAAAAAGCAACGCTAGATTGGACTTCTGCACCGCACTGCGAACAGCGGACAACACCTTTGATATCCTGAATCTGCTGGCGATAGCTTTTAATCTTTTCTTCTGCTTCCACAAGCGAGGAAATCATGCCAGCAAATTCATCTTCGTGGTCATGCGGGTGCATGGTCACATAGAGCTTGCCCACCTGATAATAGGTATTATTGATTTTTGCCTCTTCCTCAGAAATCATCGAATTAAGCTTTGCAATATCAGATATTTCCTTTGCCCTTTGCACTGCTTTTGCGGTGGTTTCAGAAGCCTTTTGGCTAAGGTTATCCCAGAATGCCATTAGAATCCCTCCCTATTGCTTAAGCTATTATCAAAAGGTGTACCTTTTGATAATACCTCTCGAGACACTATCACCGCTATCTGAGGGAAAATATGGGTAAAATATGTGTCGAAAAATCCTCTAAACCACTTGAAAAATCAAAGGCCATATTGTATAGTAAAAGGGAAATTTCAGCTATCAAAAGGTACACCTTTTGATAGCTGAAACTCTTATTCAACCTTTTTTCCATCCCGGACCAGTCGATATTCCCTTAATCTGCGGTAAAATGTGGCTTCGCTCATTCCCCACCGCTTCAGGGCTTCTTCAAAGGAGAGCTGCTTTTTCTCCCATTGCTTTACAATTTCCCCAAAATCATCCGGGATTGCAATCTCAGGTCTGCCGAATTTCACACCTCTTGCTTTCGCCGCCGCAATCCCCTGTGCCTGCCGCTTTTTGATGTTCTCCCGTTCGTTCTGGGCGACAAAAGACAGTATCTGTAATACAAGGTCTGCGATAAATGTCCCCATCAGGTCTTTCCCATTTCTCGTATCCAACAGGGGCATATCCAGTACGCATATATCAATGCCAATCTCTTTAGTCAGTATCCGCCACTGTTTCTGGATTTCCTCATAATTACGCCCCAGACGGTCAATGCTGAGGATATACAAAAGATCCCCCTCTTTTAATTTCCGCACCAGCTTTTTATAACAGGGACGTTCAAAGTCCTCGCCGGACTGCTTATCCATAAAAATATTTTTTTCGGGCACGCCAGCTTCCGTCAGAGCTACCATCTGCCTGTCCTCATTCTGGTCAGTACTGGATACCCGTACATATCCGTAAATGTTCATTCTGCTTTCCCTCCATAAATTTATCATCCATTATAAAAAGAACAACAGGGGCAGCGCATTACCGCTCCTGTTCTTGACGTTTGGTTTTCTTTTGTCGCTGTGGATTTTGACCCTGCTGTTTCTGCCGCAGGCGTTCCCGGACGGAGCGTGTTTCTGCTTCCTCGTGGAGCAGATTTGCGACATCCCGCTTGCTGTCAAACATCATCATCGGGTCGTATTTCTCTCCGTAAGCGTCTTGCACACGGGCAACCGCAGAGCGTTCCCTGTCTGCATGGATAGCAAACCGTGCGTCCATAAGCTCATCAGTGTCAAATTCCGAAGCCTGTTCTTTCAGTTCGTCCTACTCTTTCAGCGCTGCATCCAACTCGGCAGAATACTTTGCTTCTTGTTCCTCCAGTTTTTTCAGCGTGCTTTCCAGCGCGGCAATCGTTTTCTTTAATTCGGAAATATCCGCATCATCCGTGCTGTCCAGCGAATGAAGAAGCATTTCCTTTTCGTATCTCAATTCTTCCAGCTCTTTCGTCAACTCTGTAACGCAGCGGGACAGGTCATACAGCTTTTTCGGCTGGTAAAACGGCGTTTCTTTTTTCTTGGCAAGCAGTTTTTTCCGTTCTTTGGTCTTATCCTTAATCTGCTGTACCAATCCGGTGTAGTGCTCCAGATCAGGCTTGATTTCCTTAATATATTTATCGGTTTGTTGTTTGCCCACGCTGATATGACGGAGCTGATAACTGAAAACCAGCATATTGCCACGCAGTTTTTCCATCGCCTCCGCTATAGCAGGGACGGTATTCTTTACCGCCTGCATCAGCTTCTTAACTGTCGATTTCAATTCACGGAGCAAATCATTGTCTGCCTTGATCTGGCGGTTGATCTCACAACGCTCAGAAACAATTCCCTGTCTTTCCGATGCTCGTGCTACCACACCCTCATGAATGGTTGGCTGTTCGTCCAGCCCCGTTCTGCATGACTGCGGTGGTCGATACGGGCATCGTGACCATATTGCTCCAAATAGCGGTTGATCACGTCTGCCCACGCCTTGCTCCACTCTACGAGCTGTTCCTCGCTGTTCCAACGTTCTGTGATAGGGTTCTGCCCGCCGAACTTGGTGCTTTTCGGGTGCTTACTAGCTCGTTCATATCCGTGCTTTTCCGCTTCGGAGGGCGGCATATACACTTTCTTGTACCCGACCCTGTAGGAATTATTACTTTTCCCATTCATCGACCTGTGACTCCTTGAGCTCGGCGGCAGTAAAGCCCCGTTCTTCCCCGTCTTTGACACACAGATATTCCTTCTCAGTCTTGTGCTGCCATGTCCCGTTTTCATTCAGCGGGCGCACTGTGACCATGATATGAGCGTGGGGATTATGCCCCGGCGGATCAGGATCGTGGATCACTACATCATCGCACATTCCATCGGCAACAAAATTGTTCTGAATAAAATCAGTCAAAAGCTCCTGCCATTGTGCCGGTGTCAATTCAATGGGCAGAGCAGGAACAAACTCACGGGCAAGGCGACTGTCCTTTGTTTTTTCATTTTCCTCCACGACATTCCATAATGCACTGCGGTCTTGCCATTCAGCAGGGGCATATTTAGGCAGAAATATCTGCTCCCAAACAAGACCTTTCTTCCGGATGTAGTCATGCTGCACCCCGTCATAATCGTTCAGAATCTTAGAGCAGTTCAGATAAGCGGAAGCTGCCACAGCACTTCGTCCTGTTCCACGGCTCACAACTTTCGCTACCAAGTGGTAAATCGCCATTCGTTTTCACTGTCCTCTCGTTTTTGTTTCCTTTTTGCAAAAAGAAACTGGGTGTCCCAACAGCGATACCCACAACTGCGATAAAACATATTTGTAGTTGGTTGTTGTAAAATTGGGTATAATCTATGATAAAAACAGAATAAAAAGCATGGAGATGATTAACTTGCAACCGGAAAATTGATTTCACTAAGATTGGTCAGCAGATTAAGATCGCACGTTTGGAACGTGGACATAATCAAGCTGATCTTGTTGCACTAGTTGGTTTCTCAAACAATCACATGAGTCATGTTGAAGTAGGGTCAACAAAAGTTTCGTTGTCAATGCTTTTGAAATTAATATTTGTTTTAGAAAGAATTTTTGATTATTTTCTATTAAATAATCCATATGCGAAATATTAGATGCGCTAATGGAACAGCAGAATATGCCACTTTGCACATGGTCAGAAAGATTAACATACAATGCACAGCTTCCATTAAAAGAAATCGCCTACATAAAGAGTTACGATACAGAGTTGCTTTACCAATAAAAGAAATTCCTTATGCCATTTATTTAGAGGGAAAAGCATATACTGAACACAATTTAGAGATTATTTGAAAATAATAAAGAAGCTGTTCGGAAAAAGGCGGTATCCGTCCAGTATTGGCGATTCAAAATAGCATAAGAAATTATCATGCGCCAACACTGGTATTAGCGACATTCACATCTAAGACAAAAAATAAGCCAGCCTATGCATTGTCTGATAAAAAACGACGCTGCTTTGAAAAAACGTCGGTTCTTCTGTTAGAACTGATCGAACCGTGGCAAGAAACAAATTCAGCGTTATTTAGGAAAATCCACTCAGAAAGAAATGCTGACAGTCAATAAGACAATACTGGTCAATCTGACATTGGACAGGCATTATCGTCAGTAATAACTATGGACAGCTCTTGTTAAAAGGCGGTTCTGCTTGTCCTTTTTCTGATAATCTGATAAAATTTTATAAATATTTGAGGTTTAGTATCAAAGAAAATATTCATTTACCTCTTACTTATGATAACAACTTATTTCTCAACCACAAACCCAAACAAATTTTTAAATAGTGCCAATACCCTTAAATGATAGAGTTCCGCCAGGCTTTCAATACTAATCATTTCCGGGTAATACTGTTACTATTATGAAAAAACCAACCCCAATCAGAAATTTTAGAATAGCTTTTTCATAATAATAATTCAAAATTGTACCACCATAATTCCGCAAGCCACTAAAACTAACCTTTATAAAAACGCCGGTACTTAATCCGCGTTTTTTGCGGATTTATGTACCGTTGCGTTTTTATAGAGCGCAAGCGTGTTTCCGTGATCGATATAAAAATTTGTAAGTGCAACAGCCCTTTTTATGTTTTTTAATACTCCAAAGACTCCAGATACTTCATATAATTAACTACCATCAGCGCAATTTTCAAAGTCAGCGCGTCGTCAAAGTTCCGAATATCCAGATTGGTTGCTTTCTGCAGTTTTTCCAAACGATAAAGCAAGGTGTTCCTGTGCACGTAAAGCTGTCTTGCCGTTTCGGACACATTCAGACTGTTTGCCAAAAACATGTCAATGGTATTTAACGTCTCTTCGTCCAGCTCCTCCGGAATGGATTCGCCGAAAATTTCCTCAATAAACATCTGGCACAGATTGATCGGCAGTTGATAAATCAGCCGCCCGATGCCCAGTGTATTGTAAGCGACCACATTTCTATCCGCATAGAAAATTTTTCCTACGTCCAACGCCATCTTTGCTTCCTTATAGCTCTTGGAAACATCTTTCAGCTCATTTACAATCGTGCCGTATGCGATCCTTCCGTTGACCATAATCTCGGTATTCATCATGCCCAGAATGGTATCGGACACCTCCCCAAGCTCCTCGTAGCCCTGCTTTTCCTCCAACTGCTTAATGACGATCAGGTTCTGCTCATCTACGGCGGTTACAAAATCGCCGGATTGGGGAGAAAAGAGATTTTTGAGCATTTCCATCGTACCGTTGTCCCGTTCCTTCTGCGTTTCAATCAGGATCACGGCTCTGCGGCAGGTAATTTTTAAATGCAGCTTTTTCGCCCGGTTATAAATATCCACAAGCAGAAGATTGTCCAACAGCAGATTTTGGAAAAAATTATTCTTATCTATCCGCTCACGATATGCAGTCAGAAGACTTCCTAACTGGCTGACCGCAATTTTGGCAATCATCAGATCTTCACTGGTGTCTTTGCACACGACGATATAAGCGACCTCTTCTTCGTGAATCACCTTCAGATAGTGGTGCGCGTCGATCGTCTGGGATTCCGCCTCCGATTCTGCAAAATGTGCAATGGCGTCCATGGGAAATTCCTTTTTTATCCCTGTAGATGCTACCAATACCCCTTCTCCGTCTATGACCGCCAGCTCTACCTTTGTAATATTTTTCAAATCATCAATACAAGTTTGTATGACTTGTGTCGTCAGCAAACAAACACTTCCTTTCATTTTTTCTCCCCGCTCCAAGCCGGAAGAAAAAAGGGAGATACATAAGTATCTCCCTTGTATAAGTCTGAGAACTAGTTTGTAATAACCATTTCTGTTTCTTTATCAAAGATGTGGATCTTCTCAACATCAATTGCGAATTTAACTACATCGCCGGGTCTTGCTGTTGTACGTGCATCTACTCTTGCTGTCATAGGGAACTCTTCCAGATCGAAGTATAAGTAAACTTCTGCACCAAGCAACTCGTATACTTTTACGGTAGCTTCAAAAGTGCTCTGAGGAGAAGCCTCTACCATCATTTCAGAGTCATATACATCTTCAGGACGGATACCGAATGTAACTGTTCTTCCGTTGTAACCACCCTCGATCAGCTTTTTGGATTTAGCCGGAGGAAGCGGAATGAAATGACCTGCAACCTTTAATACCGCCGTGTCATCAACAACTTCTACTACCGCGTCTAAGAAGTTCATCTGAGGAGATCCCATAAATCCTGCAACGAACAAGTTTGCGGGTTTCTCATATAAGTTCTGAGGCGTATCTACCTGCTGGATGATACCGTCTTTCATAACGACGATTCTGGTACCCAGCGTCATAGCCTCTGTCTGGTCATGTGTTACGTAGATAATGGTTGTGCCTAATCTCTGGTGTAATTTAGCGATCTCGATACGCATCTGTACACGAAGCTTTGCATCCAGGTTGGATAACGGCTCATCCATCAGGAATACTTTAGGGTTACGAACGATTGCACGACCCATAGCAACACGCTGTCTCTGACCACCGGACAAAGCCTTCGGTTTACGATCAAGAAGAGGCGTTAAATCAAGGATCTTAGCTGCCTCGTTTACCATTTTATCGATTTCTTCTTTCGGAACCTTTCTCAGTTTCAGACCGAATGCCATGTTGTCACGAACGGTCATATGAGGATACAGAGCGTAGCTCTGGAATACCATCGCGATATCTCTGTCTTTCGGTTCTACATCGTTTACCATTTTGTCCCCGATCCACAATTCACCGGAAGAAATGTCTTCCAGACCTGCGATCATACGAAGTGTGGTAGATTTACCGCATCCGGAAGGTCCTACGAAAATAATAAATTCCTGATCATTGATTTCAAGATTGAAATCTTTAACTGCTTCAAATCCGTTAGGATATACTTTGCAGACATTTTTTAATGATAAGTTTGCCATTACTAATTCCTCCTAATTTAATGTCATCACGTGGCAAGTTTCGCCCATATGAATAGTATATATGATGGGGGTTTTTTTGCCTATGCCACTATTACACAAAGATTTTTTTTTAATTTATACACTTTGCCCAAACCCCTCAGGCTCCTTGTAAAAGGCGAGCTGGTTCTTGCCTCTTTTCTTGGCAAGGTAAAGCGCCTGGTCCGCGGCTTTGTAGAGGCTGTCGAAATCAGCGGCATCCCGCGGAAATACGGCGCATCCTATACTTGCGGTCGCCGCGTATTTCACATAAGTCCCCGCTTCAAAGCCCTTAAAAAACTCCTCTACTTTTTTCGCTTCCTGCACGATAATTTCATCGCTTTTCAGCCCTTTCAGCAAAATGATAAACTCGTCTCCGCCGGCGCGCCCGATAATGTCGGAAGCGCGAAATTCCATCCGAATCCGCTGTCCGATTGTACGCAGCACTTCGTCTCCGAAGGCATGACCCAGCGTGTCGTTGATCTTTTTGAAATTATCGATATCCAGAACAAAGAAAAGGCTCTGGGTATCGGGATTTTCTTCGATAAATTCCTTGATTTTTTTCTCCGTCGTTACCTTATTGTATAATCCCGTCAACTGATCGGTTTCCGCCAACTGCACCAGACCCTCGTTTTTAACTTTCCCGCGTCTCTTATCACGGATATTTCCTATCACAAGCACAGCCACAAACAAAACAATACCCACCATAATGCAAATCAGCATTTCCCGCACCACGGCGCGTTTCTGATTCAGGGAAGTATTGATGTAGGACTCCGGAATGCCCACAAAGACATACCAGTCGTCGATTCCCACAGACTTATAAAAGACCTGTCTGGTATCCTCACCGAAAACGATTTCCTTATTGCCCGCCTGCTTTCTGGAAACTTCGTCCATCATGGTTATGATACGTCCTTCCGACTCTGAAAGGATGTCAAAAAAGTTATCTCCCTGGGAAAGATAAGACGAAGGCTTTTTGCTGAAGCAATAAGCGATTTCTCCGTTCTTATCCACCAAAAGCAGCCATGCCTCGCTGCCGAAATTAAAGTTGGAAAACAACCCGTTAAAGCCGGAAACCTCATATCTCATCATAATGATTTTAACGATCCCGCTTTCCGTTACCACCGGCGTCAGCGCCAGAATGCCGTCTGCATCATCGTAATAATAGGTGCAGATGCCCCGTTTCAGCGTTCCCACAAAAGTCCCGGCATCTATGGAAACACGGTTACCTTCCGCATCAATACCGTTACCCTCCGCATCCAAAACTGCAGTCTGACATGCCTTCGTATTGTCCAGAAGGATTTGTACCGCCTCTTCCTCGGAAATTTCGCCGGTTTCCAATACATCAACAACCGGTTTCAGGGTTTTATCCAGATAGACCAGTTCCTGCTGCAGCTGCATACTATATTGTGCCGTATCCACGGTAACCTGTTCATACAACGTGCTTTTATTTAAATTATCCATCTTAAAGGAGTAAATCCCAAGCACCGCTATTGCAAAAACTGCAAACCCAAGAATCGAAATAAGCATCCGTATGTACAGATTATTGTTTTTCTTTCCCTTCGTCTCCATACCCTCTCATACCTCTTATTTTATCAATTAACCCTCTTTCGACGTTTCCTGCTGTTTTTGTATTTTATCAAAAATCCTGTTCATAAAACTGCCGTTTACATAGGCGACAATGGCAAATCCTCCCAATACCAGAAGCGGGAACCACTTCCAACTGCTCAGCACAAGCAGGATCGGTATTGCAGAAAACACAAGCATCAAAACTGTTTTCGGCAATTGCGCCAGCGAAATCAACAGCGCGTTGATCGCCGTGTTAAGCGTTGTATTTTCAAACTTGGCAAGAAGCGGAAACGCATATAAAAGCATACACACCAGCAAAACGATGGGAATGCCGAATATTCCCATAATAATATGCGCGTTTTCCATCTGGGATTTTCCGGTCACGTAAAAGGTATACCCAAACAGGCACAACAGCAGAGCGGAAATCAGCCAGATGATCGTTGCCTTCTTAAAATTTTCCTTAAACGCCCTGAAATAATCCTTTGTGATATAGGACTCTTCTCCCGCCACGATCCTCATCGTCTCATAATACAGCGCCGCGGTAGATGCGCCTATGGTTATGATCGGCAGAGACGTAACGATAAACAAGGCGTTGAGCCACATCAAATCCGCCAACTTTGTCAGCCCTCTGATAAGGGGGTTGCTGTCGCTAAAAAATTTCTTCATCTTTTCTCACCTGTCTGTTTTTTATATTTTTCGGAAACCAGTTCATACTGACGTTCCAGTTTTTTGTGAAGGAGCAGGATCTGCCCCGACTCAATCTGTACCTTTTCCATGATATCGTCATAAAATAATATCATGGTGTCCACAACCTGTCTCGAAAAACGTTTGCTGTCCGCCTCCTCTTTTAACAGCATTATCACATCTTCTCTTCCCGAAACCTGCTTATAAACCCTCTCATTTACAAGCCCCGTTACCGTATCCGCCACCTGCAAAATCTTCTGGGATAAATTCAAGGACGCTTCCCGAAGTCCCCTCGGATAGCCGCTTCCGTCCAGTCTTTCGTGATGCGCTACAGCGATATTCAGCACTTCCTGGTCCAGGCGGTTTTTTAAAATATGCTCCGAGATTTCCACATGGGTCCTCATAACCTTTGTCTCTTCGGGCGTCAGGTTCCGCTTCACGTCAATTATATCCGACGGTATGGCAAGCATCCCGATATCATGCAGCAGGGCGCCATAATACAGCTTCTCGGTTTCCTTTTCATCTAAGTATAGCCTAAGCGCCAGCTCTTCGCAAATACAAATGCTCGTCACGCTGTCCACAACCTTATCGGGGGAGCAAAGCCCCAGGCAGTACATGAGCATTTCCATATAGCGCTTTTTCTCTTCGTTGGTAAACATGATATAGTCCATCAGTTCATCCAGCTCTTTTTCATAGCGCTCCGTCCTGATCTGATCGAAAATATCGCATTCCCGCTCGGCGCTTTTAAACAGCGCCAAAGCCTCCCCGGAAAATTTCGTCCCGCTGTATTTTTCCAAAACGGAAAAATCAAACCGTTCTCCCAGGGCGTCGTTATAAAGATCTATTTTTTCCGCCAGGGCAAGAAACGCCGCCTCATCCTTATAAGTATATACGATATCCTGCATATTTGCATAGTCAATATGATGATACAACAAAATTTTGGATTTTTCATCCATCGGTGATAAATATTTTAAAAACAGATAGCCGTAAATGGAGTGAGGCATATAATTCTTTGTCTCAAAACGCAGCATACGGCTCACATCGTCGGTTTTGTACGCGCCGATGTCGTGCAGCGTGGCAAGCATGACCAGTTCCGCCATTTCAAACTTTTCGTATCCTCCCCGCTGCTGCAGCATCTTATAAAAGATATACCCGGTTCTGGAACCATGCTTCATAATCCGCTTATCAATCAGTTTTAATGTATCCCTCGTCAGGAGGAATATATTTTTGCTACTGATAAAATCCATAGACACTCCCCTTAAAAAATCCAAGACATCGGTGTATATCGGATTCCATCCTTCTTCTGCTCAATGTCTGTGTCTACAAATCCGATTTTGTGATAAAAGCCCACTGCATAAGGGGACGCGTTGACCGTCAGACCGTATCCCCCCATCCCCGCTACCAGGTCCCTCAATTCATAAATCAATCTTCTTCCAATCCCCGTCCGGTGAAATTCCTCATCCACAAACAATAACGAGATATGGGTTTTGTTACGAAGAGAGATTACTCCTACGATCTGTCCTCGGAAAAATGCTCCGTACAATATGTATTCCCCCAGCAAAAACATTCTACGCAGGGTCTGATCCGTGATAAAATCCCGAAAGTTGTCAATGCCCTCCTGGTCATAGTCGTCCCCTTCAAACTTTAAGAAAGTCTTCCAGGCAAGTCCCATGGCATTTTCCCATTCTTCCATTTTAATCGGGCGAATCATAATGCTTTCCATGCCGATATCCATAAGTACTCCTGTTTCTTTATGTAATATGACTACGGGCAGAGCCAGCCCGGCTACGAGCGGAGCTGCGCCTCCGGTCAAGGCAGAGCCGGTTCCGTCTCCGGCTACGGCAGAGCCGGTTCCGCCTCAAGCCAAGACAGAGCCGATTCCGTCTCCGGCTACGGCAGAGCCGCGTAAAAGCGGGGCTTTTACGCGGTCGCTTCGCTCGTCAAGCAACCAGGGGCAGTTTCGCTCAAGCAAGCTTGGACGAAACTGTCCCTGGTTGTTTGACTCTGCCTTTACGGACATTATACCACTTTATTTAAAAGGGGCAAACCATTTTCTAGGGCGTAGGCGTTTTCCAGGGTTTCGACGGCGATTGCTTCCATGGCTTCGCGGGTAAAAAAGCCCATGTGGGATGTGATTAACACGTTGGGAAAGGTCATCAGTCTTGCAAGGACGTCGTCTTCTACGATTTCGGTAGAGCGGTCCTCATAAAAGATTCCCTCTTCTTCCTCGTATACGTCCAGTCCGACGCCGCCGAATTTGCCTGCGACCAGTCCGTCTATGAGATCCTCGGAATTGATCAGGGAACCTCTGGAGGTATTTACCAGATATACGCCGTCTTTCATCCATTTGATACTCTTTTTATTAATCATATGCCTGGTTTCCTTGGTCAGGGGACAATGCAGGGTTATGACGTCCGAACGTTTAAACAATTCTTCCACGGAGACATACTCCACGCCGAGATTCTCCACCGGGTAAGGGTCGTAGGCAAGGATATTCATCCCAAAGCCCTCCAGAATACGGATCATAGCCTGTCCGATCTTACCGGTTCCCACCACGCCGGCGGTTTTGTTGTTCAGGTCCGTTCCCATAAAACCGTTGATGCTCATATTAAAATCCCTCGTCCGGTAATATGCCTTATGGATGCAGCGGTTGACGGACAAAAGAAGTCCCGCCGCGTATTCGGCAACCGCCTCGGGCGAATAGCTGGGCACTCGAAGCACCGCGATTTTATCTTCCGCCGCCTTGATATCCACATGGTTAAAGCCCGCGCTTCGCAGCAGGATCGCCTTGACTTTCATATCGTACAGCTCGTCGATCATTCTGGCATTTACCCTGTCGTTGACAAAAATGCAGATGGCGTCATAGCCCTTTGCAAGAAATACGGTGTCCTCATTACATGGCAGCTCAATAAAATGAATGGAAAAGCCATACTCCCGCGCTAATGGTTCAAACCAGATACGGTCGTATGGCTTTGTAGCATAAAATGCGATTTTCATAGTGATGTTCCTTTCCATTGTCTTTTCGGATTTTCACTATCATCTTTCGCAATTATTGTTTTTTTATTCCTAACTGAATAAATTTTTAAAGAAATCCGCGATCGCCCTTCCGAAATTGGAGAAAAACTCTCCGACGCTGTTCCAAAAGCCTTCGTCGGTCGCCTTGTCCAACAGCTCGTCGCCAAACTGATCATACAGATCGGCAGCCTGATCCAACAGCACATTGGGGTCCAGCCCCAGCTCCTTGATCTTCATCATAAAATCAACGATCTGCTGCACTTCGCTGTCGTTTAAGGTAACGCCGAACCGCTCTTCACCTTCGGTAATCGCCTGACGGATATCGTCTTCGGTTTCCAGCTCTCCCGCGGCAAGCTTCGCTTTGATATAAGCGATCAGCTCTTCCACTTCTTCGCTGTTTGCGCTCTTGGTAACAATTTCTCCGGTGGATACCAGCTCGTTTAACGCGGTATCGAGGGTCGTATCGGAAATTTCCTTGCCGGATATGGACTCATACGCTTTAATCGCGCCGATCAGCGCGGCGGTCCCTGAAAGCTCCGTAGGTCCCACAACCAATACGTCCGCATCCTCCACGCCTGCCGTCAACAGCGCGTTGCGGTACATTCCCGTCGTACAGTAATTGATATTCTGCGTGGACACCATAACCCCGTGACCGCTTTCCGCAGGCGTTACCATAACGCTTGAAAGCGCCTTTGTCCCAATCACGGAAGGGTCCACATAAGCATCCAGATATTGGTGCTCCTCCGCATTCGTAATCGTAAGCACGGTATAGGAAGGCAATTCCTCTTCGCTTACACCCATCAAATTCAAAACCGTCGTTCTCTGTTCCGCCGTCAGATCCGCTCCCAGCACGATAACCGTGCCTTCCTTCGGAGCCGCAGACACCGTCATTCCCCAAATAAGAGTTAATAAAAGCGTTCCTAAAATTACCCGAAACATTTTCTTCATTTCTTCTTCCTCCTATTTCTCTTTACAGACCGCAGATCCCGCGCTCTTTCCTATTTATTTTCATAAATTACATTGGAAAGCCAGTTGAATATGTCTTCATAGACCTGCTTTTTCTGCTTTTCGTTTAACAATTCGTGACGCGCGTCATTATATAACTTTAACTGCACTTTTGTCAAATTCAAATTCAGGAAAGTATCATAAACCTCCTGTACCGCCTTGCCGTAATTCCCTACCGGGTCCTCGGTTCCCGCTATAAACAGGACAGGCAGGTCCTTGGGCATTTTTACCAGATTGGAATGCTTGTTCAGTTCCTTCGCAAGGCTTATCAGCGTATCATAACCGTTTACCGTAAACAGGAAACCGCAGCCCGGATCGTTCATATAGGAATCCACAACGCTTTCATCCGAACAGATCCAATCGAAGGAAGTCCTTTTATCGGTCCTTTTGTTGTGCTGCCCAAACATCAGATCATCTAACAGAGCGCTCTTATTTCTGCTCATTCCGGCAAGCTTCATAACGCCTGTCAGCAATTTGCCCGCAAATATAACGGGTCTGCCGTAATGTGCCGTTCCGCAGATCACGGCGCCGTCTATCCCGCTGCCGTAGCGGCAGAGGTAATTTCGCAAAATCAGAGATCCCATGCTGTGCCCTAAGATAAAATAGGGAAGTCCTTCGTATTCCTTTTGGATGATCTTTTTCAGGCGGTGTTCGTCCCTGACCAGAACCGTTACCGGGTCTTTTCTACAAAAATACCCGTAATCTCCATATTCTTTTGCAGTGTCTCCGTGTCCTAAATGGTCGTCTCCGACAACGACAAACCCTTTCTCAGCAAAATAAACGGCAACTTCCTCATAGCGGGCGATATACTCCGCCATTCCATGGACGATTTGCAATACTCCGACGGGTTCTGCTTCATCGGACTGCCATTTCATTGCATGAATGTTATGAAACCCATCTCTGGATGGAAAAGTAAAATACGTTTTATTTACCATAACTCTCCCTACATTTTTTAACCCTTAATCTGACATTATTAACCGTTATCCAAAATAGTCAAACACCATTCTCTCCCAAAATATATGCCTCACAACGCTTTTAGCAGATTTCCGCCCCCGCAGGCATCGGCTTCTCCGGCGTTACCAAAGCAAGATTCCCTTCCGCATCTTCGGCGCAGAGCAACATGCCCTCTGACAAAACTCCGGCTAACTTGGCAGGTTTTAAGTTGACAAGCACCATAACCTGTTTGCCGACCATTTCCTCCGGCGTATAGTACGCCTTAATGCCGGATACAATCTGTTTTACCTCGCTTCCGATTTTTACCTGCGAGCAAAGAAGCTTTTTGCTCTTAGGCACAGCTTCGCAGGCAATGATCTTTCCTACCTGAAACTGCATTTTTTCAAAGTCGTCGAAGGTAATTTCCGGCTTTGGCTCTATATCGATAACCGGTTCTTCTTCCTTTTCATCGGAAGCGCCGGCTTCTTGTTTTCTTGCGGCAAACATAGCGTCCGCTTTTTCCATAACTTCTTTAATATCCTGTCTCTGGAAGAGGATTTCCGGTTTGTCGGTCACCTTGTTTCCGGACGGATATAAGCCGAACTTTTCGATATCGTCAAAGCTGCGGATTTCGGTATGCAGCTGCGCTGCGATCTTTTGTGCAGTCTCCGGCATAAACGGCTCTAACAGGGACGAACCGATTACAATTCCTTCCACCAGATTGTAAAGAACCGTAGAAAGTCTGTCCTTCTTTGCCTCGTCCTTGGCGAGCACCCACGGCTCCGTCTCGTCGATATATTTATTGCAGCGTTTAAACAGAGTAAAAATTTCCGTAATGGCATCCGCCACGCGCAGATCGTCCATCTTCTTTTGTACTCTCTTGTAGGTGTCGGTCGCAACCGCTTTCAGATCGGCGTCAATTGCAGCCTGATTCGCATCGTCGCTTTCTCCTTTATAGGCTACCACGCCGTCGAAATATTTATTGCTCATGGAAATGGTACGGTTTACCAGATTGCCGAGGGTATTGGCAAGATCGGAATTTAACCGCTCCACCATCAGCTCCCAGGTAATGACGCCGTCGTTTTCAAAAGGCATCTCATGAAGCACGAAATAACGTACCGCGTCGACGCCGAAGAAATCAATCAGATCCTCGGCATAGATCACATTGCCTTTGGATTTGCTCATCTTGCCGTCGCCCTGCAACAGCCAAGGGTGTCCGAACACCTGCTTGGGAAGCGGCTCGCCGAGAGCCATCAGGAAAATCGGCCAATAAATGGTATGGAAGCGGATGATATCCTTTCCGATCAGATGCAGATCGGCAGGCCACAGTTTTTTGTACTGTTCGCTGCTGTTGCCTTCCGCGTCATAGCCGATTCCCGTAATATAGTTGGTCAAAGCATCCAGCCATACGTAAATGACGTGCTTGTCGTCAAAGTCCACGGGAACGCCCCAGGTAAAGGAGCTGCGGGATACGCAAAGGTCCTGCAAACCTGGCAGTAAAAAGTTGTTCATCATTTCATTTTTACGGCTGACGGGCTGGATAAATTCGGGATGCGTATTGATATGCTCGATCAGTCTGTCCGCATATTTGCTCATTTTGAAGAAGTACGCTTCCTCCTTCGCCGGTTTTACCTCTCTGCCGCAGTCGGGACATTTGCCGTCCACCAACTGGGATTCCGTCCAGAAGGACTCGCAGGGCGTACAGTACATTCCTTCGTACGCGCCTTTATAAATATCTCCCTGGTCATATAATTTCCGGAAGATTTTCTGCACCTGCTTCTCATGATAATGGTCGGTCGTACGGATAAAATTATCATAAGAAGTATTCAGCATATCGCAGATTTCTTTGATTTGTCCGGCAACGCCGTCCACATATTCCTTGGGCGTAACGCCGGTTTCTTCCGCCTTCAATTCGATTTTTTGTCCGTGCTCGTCGGTTCCGGTCTGGAAAAATACGTCGTATCCGTCTTTTCTCTTAAACCTTGCAATACTGTCCGCCAGCACAATTTCATAACTGTTGCCGATATGGGGTTTTCCGGACGTATAAGCGATCGCCGTTGTAATGTAATATTTCCCTTTATTCATTTCTGCCTCCTATTGGAACGTTTTCTTCTTTGTCAGCAAGAAAAAAACGAATATTTACCTATTTGTTAGACTAACACAGCAAACAAAGCATGTCAAATATTGGATATAGGTATTTGTGGCAAGCCTGACATCATATGAATATAGAAAAAAGCGGTGTATCCATGTTAAAAAAACGCGCTACTATCCTATTATTCTGCTTTTTGGTAATTTTTAGTCTCGGTATCACTTCTTTTGTATACATAAGCACCTCCTCCAACCGGGAATTTAAGGAAATTACCGAAGAGCTTCTTGCAGAAAATCTAAAGGACAATTCTCTGGTCGCCCATTTTACCGTAACCGACCGCAAAAAGGCGGGCATCGGCGATACGGTCGCGATGCCGGTCTATTCCAGGGAAAACAGTACGCAACAGTTTCAAGAGCTCCAGGCGCTCTACGAAAGGCTGAACGCTTTGGACTTATCGGACGCCGGGCAATCCGAAAACCTGCTGCGGGATTCTCTTTCCTTCTATCTGTCCCATACGCTCAAGCAATCGGAATACGAATATTTTGAAGAACCCTTTTCCCCTTACGGCGGCATTCAAAATGAGCTGCCGATCCTGCTGACGGAATTTTCCTTTGAAAACAGGGACGACGTGGAGGAATATCTGCAAATCCTCGCCCTGATTCCGGATTATCTTTCCGGCTTATGCCAATACGAGGCGGAAAAAGCCGAAAAGGGCATGTTTATGAGCGACGCCGTCGCCGACGAGGTCATTGCGTCTTTAGACCATTTCCGGCAATTGGCGGAAGCCGGCAACCCCTTTTTAATAACCTTTGAAACAAGGCTGAAAGTCCTTTTGGAATCCGGCGCCGTCACGCAGGAAGAATATACGCATTATATAGAAGAAAACCTGCGCCTGGTTACCACGGTTTTACTGCCGGCGTATGAAAAGACCGGAGACAGCCTGACGCTTTTAAAAACCGGCGAACGGGCGCAGCAAAGGGGACTTGCCGCTTACGAAAACGGCAGTCAGTATTATGAGATCCTGGTTTCTTCCCTGCTTGGAGAGGATATCAATATTCCCGCCCTGAAAAATGCGTTTACCCATCAGCTCATGTCCGACTTTACGGAACTGAACGCGCTCTTAGAATCCAATCCGGGCTATTTTGTCTCTTTAATGGGAAACGAAGGAAGCGCCGACCCTTTGATCTCCCTGACCCCGGAACAATGTATCGAAATCCTGAAACAGGAGATCGGCGGCGATTTTTATTTTGAGGACGCGAAGGACTATCCCTATGAATTAAAGGACGTTTCCCCGTCCATGGAGGATTACACCAACCCCGCCTACTACTTTACGCCGCCCGTTGACAACTCCCGGCAAAATATCATTTACATCAACCGCAGTCAGACGCCCGAAGGGATCTCCCTATTTACAACGCTCGCCCACGAAGGTTTTCCCGGTCATCTGTACCAGGCTGTTACCTCCTCCAATGCGCTCGCCGGCGCAAAACTGCCTTCTTTGTCCGGGATCGCTTATTTCGGAGGCTATACCGAGGGTTATGCTACCTATGTGGAGTTTCTCTCCTATGAATACGCTAAAAAGGCAGCCGCAGATATAAGCGGAAACGAAAACGCTTCCCTTTACTACGACTACCTTTCCTATAACCGGAAAATCTGCTTAAACCTCTATTCCATTTTGGATATTATGATTCACTATGAAAACGCCGCGCCCGCAGATATCCGACCCTATCTGTATAAAATCGGCATTACCGATGATGAAGATATCCGGACGATTTACAATTACATCGTCATGGAACCCGGCACTTACATTACGTACTTCGGGGGGTATCTGAAAATCCTCGAATGCCGCAACCTCGCCATGGAATGCTGGGGAGAAAGCTATACGGACCGGGATTTCCACCGGCTTTTGCTGGAGCTGGGACCGATGGACTTTGAGAGTATCAGAAAACGGATCAAAGAGCATTGACAGGCATGGGATCAACACGCAGAATCCGACCTCTTTTTTCTCACAGGGAGCCAGATCTCCGCGTAATAGGCGGAGTCCTGCATCCCGTCCCGATAACCGGCGGCGTCGCTGTAATATTCCACATTATAGCCCTCGGCAATCTCATAACTGTTTGCCGGGAGCCACTCGGAAAAGATTCTCCTGTTGACTTCCTGCAAAGAATCCGGCATCGGTCCCCGGCAGGGGAAAACAGCCCAGGTATGAGCGGGTATCTCCCATTCCGTCAGACCTCCCTGTGCAACGGCTTCCGCCCTGTAATCGTCCGCGATCATATAGCGGAACCGATTGCCGCCCATCTCCTCATCAAAGCAGATCCCGTACATTCCCGCAACAGGCATTTTCTCTTTGCGTAAGAGAAGCGCATCCCAATATTTGGGAATATCTTTATTTGCCGTTTCATAGGAAAACATCCCGGCAACGCCCATTACCTGAAACGCGGGCTTTTCCTCGATTTTATATTCCATCACCTTACCGCCGCAAAGAGACAGTCTGATATGGAGAGGGGCAAAGGACTTTAACGGCGCGCCGTTCTTTTTCACTTCGGTAGGCGTATTGCCATGGAAACGCGCAAACGCCTTCGTAAAGCTGTCCGGCGAATCATAACCGTATTTTGCCGCCAGATCGATAATCTTAATATCCGACGACAGCAATTCCCCTCCGGCAAGCGACAGCCGCCTCTTGCGGATGTATTCGCCTACCGTATATCCACACAGCATCGAAAAGCCTTTTTGGAAATAAAAGGCTGATATCTGTACCTGCGAAGCAATCCCGTTTACGGTCAGCTCTTCGGTAATATTTTCTTCAATATATTTGACAGTCCATGCAACGCTCCTCCTATTCCATTTCCGTCTCCGCTCCGTGATCATACGCGCCCACGAGAGGGCTGTTTAAAATTCTGAATTTCCTGTCCCGGTTCCAAATCGTGCAAAGCTCGTCAAAATTATTGTCCGGCTCCAAAAGGCACTCCGCCAGCCGGTCCAACTGCACAAGCTCTTCCTCTGTCAGCCGGTCCAGCCTGCCGTCCATATAAGCGGGCAAAAAGGTATAGGTCAGCTCCTGATTCATCAGCGCATGAAAATCATAAATCAGGTAACGGACCAATGCGGGAAGGGCGCAGGTTCCCAAGCCGTCCGCATACAGATACCGCTTCCCGTCCGTTTTTTTGCTCCTTACGGCAAGATAAGCCTCCGCCGCCCAGTCAAAGCTGTCCTTTGGCATATCGTATTGTGAAAGGGGCATTCCCCCTTCTTCATAAAAACCGTCCGCGTCGATGGTAATCCAGCGCTTCTGCTCCTCGCTGTAATACTGGTTGATCCAGTGATCCATACTGACGCCTTCCCGAAAGTAAGGCGCAAATCCGGCGCGGCTCCTTGCGGGTATCCCCTTCGCCTTCAGGACTGCGCTCATCAACACGGACACATAACGGCATGTTACGACCAGTTTATTTTCCACCTGCCGATCGTTCACAAATCCCCGTTCATCCAGCCGGAACAATTCTCCTGTAATCGCCGTTGCCGTCAGGAAAACATCATCCTCGCACCGCATCCGATACCACGGATACCGGTTCATATCTCCGTACAAAAGCGTTGCATTCGCATTGCTGTTTCCCTCATGTAACGTCGTCCTGTGTATGACCTGACTGCAGATCAGCCTGCCAAGCGCAGGAATATCATCAGGCAGGGACCGGAAATAATCCCTGTATTCTCCCGCGTAGGTAAAAGTCCCCGTCTGTCTGTAATGCTCCAAAATCCGCCGCTCCATATTTCCCCTCCAAAGCCGTATTTTCCGCCGACTCCCCACTCCAAAACAAAAAGACGGGCTGTCAACGTGGATTTAGTATATCACTTTGAAGCGCCGTCTTCCCGACAATAAATGCTGTGTTTTGTCTATGTTCCATTATTTTACCTGTTCAATTATTTCAGTCCCAGGAAAAATTCATGCAGATTATGAAGGCTCTTTGCCAAAATCTCTTTTTCCTCCCCGGAAAGCTGTTTCACAATCGCATCAATCATTTCGGTGTGAAACGCTTCGTGGCGTACAAAAGCTTTTTTCCCTTTCGCCGTCAGGGAAATCAGCACAACCCTGCGGTCCTCTTCGGATCTGACGCGGTCCACAAAACCCTTTTTGACCAGTCCGTTTACGGCAATGGTCAGGGTTCCCATGGTCACATTCAGCGCCTTCGCCACAGAGGACATATTTTTCGCCTTTTCCGTACCGATCGCATTGATGACATGAATGTCATTTAATGTTAAATTGCTAAATTCTCCCGTCTTGATCTGCCTCTCCTCGATATTGTTGATATCTCTGAAAAGCTCTACAAACAGACGGTTCAGGGTGTCTTTAATATCCACGGTCTTACCTCGTCTCCCTTTTTACTGACAGTATATCGGAAAGTTGTACAAACCGCAATCATCAGATTTTCGCCGTCAGACAGCCGATATTTTTGATTAGCACCGACACGCTGCCGTTTGCCTCGGTAATAAATTCCACGCTGGAGGGATCGTTGTATTCCTTCATGGGAATTTTGATTTCAATACCGGAATCCGTCTTCAGTACCTGCGTTTCATATTTTTTGACGGTTCTTTCATTCTGCGGGCTGATTTCCTCGTGCACCATATCGTACTTTTCCATTTTTTCCTGAAATTCCTGCTTCAAATCAGGTTTTTGTTCAAAAATCTTGTCCGCTATGGTTTCTACCGTAAAGCTGCCGTTTTCTTCCAGCTCCTGATGAATGATATTTTTCGCCTTCATGTTCGCTTCATATTGCTTTGTCTCGTCATAATAGCCGTTCTGAACGCTCTCCACAGCCTTTGTAACGATAGACAATTTTGACTTGGGCGAGAGTTTGCTGGAGCATTTCAAAAACAGATAGGTAAAATAATTGGTTTTCTCCCCGTTTACGTCATATTTTTTCTCTATTGCACGGACGCTTAAATCGGACAGATCGATAATCGCCGCTTCCTGCAGTCTCTGGCTCTCCGTCGGCAGGATCGATTTATATTTGATAATCCGGTTTTCGTTTCCGTCTTCTTTCGCCTGGGTCTTGTGGGTATAAAATTCCTTATAATTCATTTTCAACAGCGCGAGATATTTGTTCTCCCGTTCATCAAACCGCACGACCATCAGATCCGCCGCCGGAATGTCAATATTGCTGTTCATAATCTGATACAGAAAATTTGCCATATCCTTGCTGATATCCACAAAATACTCCTCGTCATATTGTATGAGCATTTTATAAACTTCCGATTCTTCTTTATAAAACTGACACACCTTGCAGTCGTCGCCGGAAACGATTTTGTAGATATGTTCTTTCAAAAAGTCTGCGAAGTCCGATCCAAACTCGATTTCCGTGTCGGATAAAACCGGCATTCCCACCGTGGAATCCATAATATGTACAATCACTCTTCTGATTCTGATATCATCCTTATACATGTCTTATCTCCTGTTCTTTTTTTCAAATCGTTGTATCCAAGCCGCCTATATCGCTCCCGCACCTATATTACTCTCGTGCCTATATCGCTCTCATGCCTATATCGCTCCCAGGGATTTTAACAAAAACAGCCACCAGGTCAGGCTCACGGAGCTGAAAAAAGTAGTCGCCACTACGGTACTGGAGGTCAGCGTCCCTTCGTGTCCCATGTTTTTCGCCATGATATAACAGCTCGGCGTAGTCGCAGAACCCAGCATAACCAGGATCGCCACCATCTTCTCGCCTTCAAATCCCATCGCGTATGCAAGGGGCAGAAATACCGCCGGAAGAATCAACAGCTTCGTCACGGTACAGATAATCGTGGGGCGGATTTTTTTGATCGCCTTTTTCCCTTCAAACCCGGCTCCCAGTCCGATAAGGGCGAGGGGCGAAGCGATTACCGCAAAATTATGTATGGTTTTTTCCACAATTGCATTTTGAAGAATTGCTCCTGCCACGGAGGGAAATCCCGTACGCAAAAGGGATGCGGCTATGCCCAGCACAATGCTGATGATAATAGGATTTTTGGCAATCCCGATGAGCGACTTTTTGAGACTCTCTTTGTTCAGCTTGTGTTCTCCCGGTCCGGTAAAGGACAGGATCACAACCGCCATGACATTATAGAGCGGAACGGTCCCGATGATCATTAACGGCGCCATAACAGACGTCCCGTAAATATTCTGGATAAAAGCAAGCCCCAGCACCGCCGCGCTGCTTCTGTAACAGCCCTGGGTAAATTCTCCCACGATATCCTGATCCTTTAAAAAAAGCGCGGCAAGTCCCCATATTGCAAAGATGCTGATAAGCGTCACGCCAAAGCAGAACAATACATATCTGCCGTCCCAGACAGAGGCAAAATCCGCGCCCGCCAGATCTTCAAAGAGCATCACGGGCAGCGTAACCTGAAAATTGAATTTATTTAAAGTCTTTACAAAGGAATCGTCCATCAGACCGCATTGCTTGAACAGATAGCCGAGCACCATCGTCAGAAAGACCGGGATGGTCGCGTTAAGCGAAAAAATTAAATCTTCCATAATAGTTCAATTATAAATTTGAGCGGAAAAAAAGTAAAGAGATTCTCGCGCCGCCGCGTCCATTCCCCGCCGCCATGTTCATTCGCGCCGCCGCGTTCATTCCCGCCGTCCGTTCAAACGCCGTCCGTTCATCGCTTGTTCCGACGCCCTCTACGTGTTAAACTGTAAGTGCTTTACGAAAGGCGGGCGGCGCACAGGGAAAAATATGCCGCAAGGGAACGCCAAAATCGGGCAGCTTCGTTTTTTACCCGCATCGGAGGTTTTATGGAAATTTACTATATCATCGGTTTTTGTATTTTATTTATTATCATACTGATTTCTTCTTTTTGCATCGCCAAGTATTACAGGAAGCATTGGAAAATAACGGAAATGGACGAAATGGAAGGCGTTGCCTTCGAGCAATTCTGCGCCGACCTGCTTGCCCGAAGGGGATTTGACGAAATCGAGCTGACGAAGGCAAGCGGAGATTACGGTATCGATATTCTCGCCCAGAAAGAAGGCGTCACTTACGCGGTCCAGTGCAAACGCTACAGCGAGCCCGTGGGCGTCAAGGCGGTCCAGGAAGCCTATGCGGGCAGGGATTATTATGACCGCATGGTCGGCGCGGTCATGACAAATCAGTACTTCACATCTGCCGCGGTGGAAGCTGCGAAAAAATTAAAAATACTTTTGTGGGACAGGGGTTACATCGAATCCATGCTTGAGGAAGCGGACCGGAGCGCAGCGGACGGCAAAAACAGAAACCGCCGCCTTAGCAGGTAATTTCTCTGCCTTAGCGACGGCTCCCGTTTCGTAATAAGGGGGTTGGTTTATAATAAATAAGGTAACTGCAAATATGACGCATACTGTCCGCCGCAGCGGATCATATGCTCTCCCGAATCATTGGCAAGTCCGAGACGTACATTTTTTTCCAAACTGTCTCTGTACTCATTCCCGATCCGAAGCACCAGTGTTTCTCCCGCTTCCCATTTCAGACCCATCGGTCGTATGGGAATTTCCACCTCTGCCACTTCTTTGTTATTGAGGTATTCCGGTTCCCGAAAGCTGTGTACCGGGATCAGGTCCGTGGACAATACTTCATCTAACGCCCTTAAAGACACTCTCAGCCTTCCTTCAAAGCCTGTCAGGGGTTCCTGATAGCGGTTATGAGGCGTACAATCCCAGCGCACCAGGTTCCCTTCGGCGTCTTCCTTGCCGATTTCCACAAACAAATCCATGTCATGACATTGATTCGCTTCTACAAACAGCTTAATCTTGGGATAGCCGACAAATCTCGTTTCTTTTTCAAAGGTCATCCGAAACTCGACCGCAGCGTCCGGGTCCGCCCCGTTATAAGAGGCAACCGTTTCTTTACCCGGCGCCGGATGCAGTTTCCCGTCGGAAGCATCAAGGTAAAATCTGGTATAGATCGTATTTAGAGGAGGAAAGATATCCGATTCCAAATTTGTTTCGTCTTTCCCGCCGGGATTTAAAACCGCATACCGCACCTTGGGCGTTTTTTCCCAATTGTTATCTGTTTCCTTTAAATATCTGTCAAAAAAGTCCATTAACTCTTTCTGATTTTCGGGCTTATAAAAGTCTACCCACTCATGGGTATTATGAATACGAAGCCATTTTTTCTCCGACCCGATCTGTCTGTATGCACGGAAAGTACCGTGGGTATGAATCGGGTTGGTATAGCTGGCGACGATATACGCCGGTATCGTGATGTCCTGCAGCACGGCACGTTTATCTTCCCAATAGGTATTCATCAGCGGATACTTTTCCGCCATGGACGGCATATCGTCCACCTGATTGTTGCTGTGCATTACGCTGACCGCCTGTCTCGGGAACGCCACATTGGCGATCCCTCCCTGCAGTATCGTTTCCCGGTATGCGTCCGTCTGCCCTTCCCAGGGCGCGATCGCTTTTAAATGCGGGGGCTTCTGATCCGCCGCAAACCACTGGGCAATGGTCAGATAAGAATTGCCCGCCATTCCCACCTGTCCGCTGCACCAATCCTGAGCGGCAAGCCATTCGATATAGTCATAGATGTCCCTGCCTTCGGGTTTTCCCCAGTGAAAAATATTTCCTTCGGACATATAGGCGCCTCTGGCGTCCGGATGCGCCACCGCATAGCCGTTGGCGCACCAGAGCGCAGGGTCCACGCCCTCTTCTTTCTGCAGATGGGACAAATCCCCTTCGTTGTACGCCCAGGGGACGTCAATATTGGATTTCCCGTAAGGGCTCCAGGAAATGACGACCGGAAGCTTTTCTTCCGTTACCGGACGGTAAATGTCCGTATAAATCGCCGTGCCGTCGCGCAGCACAACTTTGGTATCTCTTTCCCAGACCACGTCGCAACTTAAAGCAACGTCGCCCTTTTCATGCTGATAGCCTTTGGGCAAAACAGTTACGGACGGGCAAAATCCGTTGTAATTTCCCTCGGGATCGCTGACCGGACGGGGTTTGGTCCAAAGCTGTTTCCATTCACTCATTCATCGTCCTCCTTTAACAGGCGGTTCAACAATGTAACATACCGTTTCAGCTGTTCCATCGCCGCTTCGTCCCAGCCTTCATACTCGCTGGCGATATAGCCCTTAAAGCCCAGCTCCCTTACCATGGGGATGATCTCTTCATAGGGGATGCAGGGGTTGTGGCAGTTTTCATCCAGATAGTGGAATTTGCCGTGAATATAAGGCGCATAGGGAATCAGTTTTTTCAAATCCTCCAGCTTTGCCGGGGACTGGTAATGTTCTACAATGTCATAAATTACTTTCTGCTCGTACTCCGTAAAATCGTCCGTCGCGATAATTTCCTCTGCGGACAGCCTCTGTTTATTCAGCTCAACAACCGCATCCAGCTTGTCCTTTCTAAAGCCGTTGTTGAGATAATTTTCAATCATCTGTTTATGCGGCGCATACTGGAAAATGGAAAAATCGGGTACGATCCCGAGATAGCCTTCGCTTTCGGGTTCCGCCATAATGGCGAGATATTCTTTCCAGACCGGCACGTCGGGATGATGGGGCGCGTGCATTTCAATGCAAAGCTTCATATCCAACTGTTTGCAGAAAGGCAGCATGGCGCGGAAGTTTTTGGGCTTGATCGCATGTTGGGTACGCACCAGGTCCGCTCCCGCCTTCTTTGCAAGGATCAGGTCGCGCCTTGTGTGCTCGCAGATTTCCTCGTCCGTCAAGTCTCTTCCCGGATGCAGCCCCATATCGATATAGGCACTCCAGGAAACCAGATGCAGCTGATATTTGTCCAAAAGCTCCCTGAAATGCGCGATCCACTCGTCGGAAATATTAGGATATTCCGGCGCCATCTGCGCCACTACGATTTCGATGCCTTCATAGCCCATATCATGAGCCGTTTTCAACAGCTCCTCCAGGTTCATCAATTTCAAATCATAAAAATAGGTAAAACTATAAATGGAAACTCCAATCTTGATATCATTACTCATACTTTCACCGCCTCTCTTTCTCTACTCTACCGTCAATTCCTTGGTACATTCCGAGATTTCCACACCGTAATCTCCGTTATAGCCCGTATAAGGGATGCGATGCTGCATATGCGCTTTCACGGAATGCACGCTGCCTTTTTCCAGACCCTTGTAATTGACGATCCTGATCACAGCGTCATCGGTAATGTGCCAGTATTCCGCAAAGAGTCCGCTCAATTCCGAAAGCAGGAACTGTTTTCCGTTTAAGTGAAATTCCACCGAAGAATCAGGCACTCTTTCTCCGTCAACTTCAAAATATAATTCTTCAATACAGCTTAAATAAGTGCCCCTGTAGGTGGGATAGTGAAGTTTAAATTCATACCCGTAGGTAATGCCTTCTACTGCCACGTTCTGAATCGGCAGATCGCAGACCATATAAATATCCCACTGTGCAAATTGTGAAAAAAACATACCTTATACCTCCTAACCGATTATGAAATTATCTATGTAACGTTTGGAAAGGATCAGGGAATTATATACATCCTCCCTAGACTTCTCAAACGCCTTATCTTCTATTTCCAGGCAGATATATCCGTCATATCCGATATCCGTCAGCGCGCTGATGTATTTACCCCAGTCCACATCGCCCAGCCCGGGCAGCTTGGGGGACATATATTCCAACGGATACGCCATGGTGCCCACCGCCTTGAGTTTTTCGGGATACATCTTGATATCCTTGATGTGCACATGGAAAATTTTGTCCTGATACCGGTAAATCGGCTGGATATAATCCATCATCTGCCATACGAAATGGGACGGATCATAATTGATTCCCAGATTTTCATCCGAAAGAATTTCAAAAATTTTGTCCCAGTTAGCCGGGCTGGTAAACAGGTTCTGCCCGCCGGGCCATTGTTCCTCTCCAAAGAGCATCGGGCAGTTTTCAATGGCAATTTTTACCTTTTGCTCCCCTGCTTCCTTTAAAATATCGGGCCACACCTCTTTGACCACTTTTAAATTCTCCTCTACCGTCGCGTCCTGCACTCTGCCGATAAAGGTTGTGACCATGTTGACTCCCAGTTTTGCCGATGCTTTGATCACCTTCTTTAAATGTGCGATAATCTCGGCGCGTTTTTCAGGGTCCTTATCCAGCGTATTCGGATAATAGGCGAGGGAAGAAATCTCAACGCCTTTTTCGGCACAGTAAGCTTTGATTTCTTTTACCCTTTGATCGTCAAGCGCATCCACATCAATATGGGTCACTCCCGCATAACGCCGCTCCGCTTTTCCCCTGGGCCAGCACGCCACCTCAATACATTTAAATCCGTGTTCCGATGCAAAGTCGACCACCTCTTCAAAACTGTCATCCTGCAAAATTGCAGTCACAAATCCCAATTTCATTTCCCATCACCTCTCCTTTTTATTTTTTCCGACCGACCAGGTGTCAGCCTTCGTCTACCTCTACCCAGGCTTTCTTGCATGCGCTTTCAAAAACGCATTCGCAAAGCACCATTTCCCGGAGCCCGTCCCGAAGTTTTGCATAATCGTACTCTCCTTCGCGGTCAAAGCTGTCATAAAACTGCCGGAATACATTTTTAAACGCATCGGGAAAGCCTTCGATATGACCGGAAGGATAGGACGAAAGCGCCGCGGCTTCCGGATGCAGCAGGGATGCGTCCTTTGTCAACAGCTCGTTAGGCTGATCCCTGTGTCCGATCCACAAATCGTTCAGATTTTCGGAAGTCCAGTAAAGGGACTTTTTGCTCCCCGCAATGCTTAATGTCGTTGTATTTTTCTTTCCCGCAAATACCATGGAAACAATCGCCGTACCAACGGCTCCGCCTTCCAGCTCAAACATAATAACCGCTTCATCTTCGGTATCGATGGGGATTTCCTCATATTCCGTATCTGTTAAGGTTTGGAAGGTTTCCACCTTTTTCTTCGGCTTTTTGCGTACCGGGAAAACCGTTCTGAAATCCGCATTGACTCTTTTGATCTTTTCTCCGGTCACAAATTCCACAAGGTCCATCCAATGGGAACCGATATCGGCGATTGCCCTGGTCTTGCCGACCTGTCCTTTTTCCAGTCTCCAACTGTAATCCGTATCTTTCATCAGCCAGTCCTGTATGTATTCGCCGTGGACGGAAAACAGATCTCCCACTTCCCCCGCCTTTATCATCTGGTGCATCTCGTTGGGAATGGGATAGAGCCGGTTATGGAAGTTTACCGCTCCCACAACTTTCTTTTCCTCCGCCAGGCTTACCAGCTCTTTCGCCTGCTCCACCGTAGTCGTAAAAGGTTTCTCACAGATAAAATTAACTCCTCGTTCAATTGCGTATTTTGCAATGTCATAATGCGTATGGTTGGGGGTGCAGATATGAATTGCATCCGGCTTTACTTCATCGATCATTTTCTTATAATCGCTGTACGCCCTTTCAATGTGCATATCCGCAGCTTTCTTTTCCGCGTCTATGGCGTCGCACAAAGCTGCGACTTCCACATTGCCCAGCCTGCGAAGCATCTCCACATGCACCGCGCCGATAAACCCCGCGCCGATAACCGCTGCTTTATACTTCTTCATCTGACTTCACTCCTTTCTAATAAGGATTTTTTCTTTCCCACTCCTGTTGGGTGGTATTTCCGGGCTGTACCATTACTTCAATCTTATTTCCTTCGGGGCAGATCATCCATATGATTTCGCAACGGTCCAGTCCCATATTTCCTTCCGCCGTATCGTCGGCGGGCACCTGCACGTCTTTCATAAAGGGCTGGGGACAACAGTATACGCCGTTTGCGCCCCAAGCCTTGACCGTATCCGTAACCTTATAAATCTGTAATGCGAAATGTCCCAGCAGATCGTCGTCATAAGTCTTTACGGAAGCGGGCGCCTTTAAAAGCTCCACATATTGTCCGCTCTCTCCTACGGTTAAAACTACGGAGTTCTCCGTTTTTTCCTTTACCTCGAAGCACATGCACGTCAAATGTTTTTCCATCCGGTCCAAATCGTTGACATATAAGGAAATGCCCGCAAGGGAATTGAAAAGCCTGTTTTTTGCCGACGCATGTCCCTTTCTTTCCACCAGGCGGATCTTTGCCCCGTCGGGATCGGTAATATATCCGTCCGTTACGGCGACGCCTCTTTTCTCAAGCTCTGCGACGGTCGTTTCCAGATGATCGCAGCCCAGTCCGTAAGACTGAAACGGGGTGTCTTTATGGGACGGGATCAGCTCCCTTTTAAATTCCGGCGGATTGATGGCGCCGTTAAACATTTCCAGATATTCCTCCGGCGCGATCCTTAAATAGGTCAGCCATTGGACCTTGTCGTCCTCGTTATGCTCCCCGAGCTCTAACATATCCTTAAACTGTCCCACGTTCAGCTCGAACATCTGCTCAAATCCCAATTTGTTGCAATAGAAATCCAAAGCCTTTTCATAGTCGTTTTCCTGTAACGAAACGTGAAATAAATTTTTGATTACTCCCATTTTGTTCTCCTTTCCTTCCGCACGCTTACGCTTCCTGTGCGATCTTGCGGACGCGGATCTTGTCTAACAGTCTGGAACCCTGACGGTCAAGAATGATCGCAACGATGATAACAAGACCTTTTGCGATTTTCTGCCAGTTGGAATCCACTCCCAGAAGGTTTAAGGAGTTGGAAATAACCTGGATCAGCAGACATCCGATCAGGGTGCCGAATACGTTTGCTTTACCGCCTTCCATCGGGGTGCCGCCGATAACAACCGCCGCAACCGCATCCAGTTCCATTCCGGCTCCTGCCGTGGTCTGCGCGCTTGCCGTACGTCCTGTCAGAAGCAGAGCCGCTATGCCGACGCAGACGCCGGTAATAATATATACGGAATACATGATTTTTCTGGTAGGAATACCGCACACTCTCGCCGCCTTACTGTTGCCGCCCACCGCGAGGGCATATCTTCCGAATTTGGTCTTTTGTACTACAACCGCCATAATGATGACCAGAATGACCATGACCAGTACCGGGAACGGAATGCCAAACACTTCTCCGGTTCCGAAGAACAAATACCAGTCCGGCAGCCCCGAAATACTTTTTGCATGGCACAAAAGCAGGTTGACGCCCTGATACACCATTCCCATCGCAAGCGTCACGATAAACGGCGCCAGATTAAACATGGAGGTGATAAAAGCGTTTAAAAATCCGCAAAAGCCGCCGATGACCAGCGCCGCCAGAATGACCACCGGCGCGCTGACGCCGGATACCGACATCATTGCAGTCGCAATACCGATCATACCCAGCATATAACCTACGGACAAATCGATCATGCCCGAAGACAATACCAGGGTAAATCCAAGGGAAAGGGTACAGGTCGTACAAATCTGCCTCAAAATATTGCTCAGATTTCTGCTGGTAAAGAAATCATCGGTCAGGCAGCAGACGACTACAACAAAAATAATCAAAATTACCAGCGCTTTATTATTCATCAATACCTGGACGAGCTTTTCGCTGTCCATCTTCTTTTTACTCTTACTCATCTGAAAGCTCCTCTCTTATCCTAACGCGTGTTTCCCCAGCAATTCCTGGGTAGCTTCTTCTTTCGCGCACTCAGCCACGATCCTGCCGTTTCTGACCACAAAGATGCGGTCTGACATTCCCAGTATTTCCTGCATTTCGGAAGACACCAGGATAATCGCCATTCCCTGTTTGGCAAGCTCTCCGATAATGGAATAGATCTCGCTTTTCGCTCCCACGTCGATTCCTCTGGTGGGTTCGTCCAGGATCAGCACTTTCGGCTCCGTCATCAGCCAGCGTCCGATAATCGCCTTTTGCTGGTTGCCTCCCGACAAAGACGTGATCAGCATATCTTTATTTGCCACCTTTACCGTCATATCCTTGATCATTTTGGAGACGGCTTTATTTTCCTTCTCTTTCCTGATCAAGCCTATTTTCGTGCAGAATTTCTGTAACGCCGCTAAGGACATGTTGTCCTTGACCGAAGCCGTCCCTATGATGCCATAGTCCCGGCGGTCTTCCGTAACCATTGCCATACCCAGATTTACGGCGTCCTTGGGCGAATGAATATCCACTTTTTTCCCGTCCAGAAAGACCTCTCCGGAAAAGATTTTATCAATTCCGAAAATCCCTCTCATAATCTCGCTTCTGCCGGCTCCCACCAGCCCGGAAAATCCTACGATCTCCCCTTCCTTTACCTGAAAAGAAACCTCCTGGTAATCCGGTCCGCACAGATCCTTTACCTCAAAGATTACCTTTCCTTTTTGCGACTCGATAACGGGATACTGCTCCGTCAGTTCTCTTCCGATGATCATATGGATCAATTCGTCCTTGGAAGTATTCTTGCAATCCCTTGTGCCGATATAGTGTCCGTCCCTGTATACGGAAACTCTGTCGCAGATCAGCAAAAGCTCTTCAATCTTGTGGGTAATAAAGATAATCGCCGTTCCTTCCTCTTTCAGCTTACGAATAATTTCAAACAAGATATTGACTTCTTTATCAGAAAGGGAAGAGGTAGGCTCATCCATGATAATAATATCCGAATCGCAGGATACGGCTCTTGCCAGTTCCACAAGCTGGCACTGTGCCACGGTCAGATTTCCCACCAGATCATCAGGATTGATATCTATTTTCAACCGGTCCTTCAGCAACTTCCGGGTTTCTTCCGTCCTTGCCTTCGCGCTGATCAGAAAGCCCTTCATAAAGCGGTCCTCTCTGTGAAGCCATATATTTTCGGCGACGGTAAGCGTGGGAATGAGACTGATCTCCTGATGAATCATGGATATTCCGGATGCAATCGCCTCTGCCGGGGACTTGAAATGCACTTCCTTTCCTTTTAATATGATCGTGCCTTCATCCTTTTGCAGATCTCCCAAAATAACATTCATCAGTGTGGATTTGCCGGCGCCGTTCTCCCCGATGACCGAGTGGACCTCGCCTCTTTTTACTTCTAAATCCACCTTATCCAGTGCCTTAACACCCAAAAAGCTTTTGGAAAGCTGTCTGACTTCCAATACTGTCTCTTGCTGCATTGCTTTCCTCCTTTCTGATAAATGGCGGGAAGCTGCGGTTATTCGCAACCGGGCTTCCCGCCGGTTTATTCCTTATGGATTACTGTTTTTACTCTTTTACGACCAGCTTCAGGTTCTCTGTTGTCAGTTTTACTTCATTGGTATCCAGATTGCCGGTAGCGCAGTCTACCATTGCCTGGGCACATGCGGAAGCTACGCCCCCGAAATCAATCATTACGGAAGCCGCCTGATCTCCTGATTCTACGTTTGCCTGTCCTAATTCGCTGGCGTCAATGCCTAAGATAATGACATCGTCTCTTCCCGCAGCTTTGCAGGCGTTGATTACGCCCTGCGCCTCGTCGTCGTTGACGCAGGCAAATACATTGATCTCAGGATGGGAAATCAGCCAGTCCTCTGCAAGCGCCTGAGAGTCGTCCGTGGACCAGTTTCCTTCGCCTTCAATTACAACCGTTGCATTGTCGTGCTTGTCTACAAAGTTTTCAACAAAGCCCTGTGTTCTTGCTGCGCCCGCGGTACTTCCCGCATCGCCGGTAATGCACGCTACGTTGTACTCTGCATTTTCATCATAAATGCCTTCCATATAGTTCGCCTGCATCTCTCCGCAGGCATATTGGCTGAAGCCTTCGTATAAGTAGGTGTAGTTTGCTTCAGCATCCAGGGCAACTCCGATACCTACCGGAATGCCGGCGTCCACACAGGCGTCGATTGCCGGAATGATACCGCTGTCCCCTACGGAGTTCATAATGTAAATCATATCGGGTTCCATTGCGATCAGACTTTCCACATCATCGATCAGTTTTGCAATATCGCCGTCCGCGTTGGTCAGGGTCGCATCGATTTCGTAATCGGGATAATCGTTTTCCAGACAATCCATAATGGCGTTTGTCAGGTTTGTCTGCCCGTCGTCGAGAATTGCCCACGCCATTCCGATTTTGAGCGTCTGCTTTTCTCCCTCGGACGGCTCTTCGCTGCTTTCTTCCGCCGCAGGCTCCTGCGTCTCTTCTGCTTCTGCAGCCGGTTCCGTTGTTTCTCCGCTGTCTGTATTCCCGCATGCCGTCAGGGAAAATACCATCGCTGCAGAGAGGATCAGTGCTAATAGTTTCTTTTTCATTGTTTCTGCCTCCTTTTCATTGCCTGCCAAAATTTTCATATTCTTCCACATTTTTCATGAAAATTTTGTGTTGCGTTTTTCATCTGTGTTTCATGGCTTTATTATGATATTTTTCACATTTTTTGTCAATATTCGTCAATAATTTTTAATAATTATCGTCACTTTGCACATTTTCCTGACAATTGCTTTGTTATTTATGCAATTACTTATTCATATTTTTCATGAAAACTATATTTATTTTCCTATTTTTTCAACTATTTCTTGCTATGTATTTTCATTTGCGCTATAATAAAACAAAACAATTACAAAGGAGGTTTCGCATATGGAATCACCGAAAATATCCATAACCGAAATTGCAAAACGAGCGGGCACTTCCCCTGCTACCGTTTCCAGAGTGTTGAACCACCCGGAGCTGGTCAACAGCGAAACGGCGCAGTTAATCCGTTCCGCTATGGAAAAAACAAATTATGTGCCAAGACCGTCCAAACATTCCAAATCCAAAAAACTGATCCTGATCAATGTTCCTGAAATAGCGAATCCTTTTTACAGCGAAATCATCCAGGGAATTATGGCTTCAGCCTCCAATCATTCCTATCATACGTTAATCAGTCAGGACAATCTGGAAGACAGCCAGTCCGTCAGCGGCTTTGTCAAACTGTTAAAATCCGTTAAAGCGTGCGGCGTCATACTTTGTTCTCCCTTAAGCTCTCAATATTATGAACAGATCGGTTCTATGATGCCGATCGTGCAGTGCTGCGAATATAATTCCGAAGAATATTCCTATGTCAGCATCGACGATTTCCAGGCGGCTTACAATGTTATGGAACACATTTATTCCCGCGGGCGCAGAAAAATCGCCTTTGTCAACGGTCCTCTCCATTATAAATATGCAAGGGAACGTCAGCGGGGATATGAGGCGTTTCTGGACCGCGCCGGCATTTCCCATATTTCAAGCTGGTCCATCCATCTTTCGGAGATCAACTATGATATGGCTTTCGCCTCGGTCTGCCAGCTTCTGACTTCCAGCGCGCCGCCGGACGCCATCTTCGCTTCCTCGGACCTGATCGCAGCGGCGGCAATCAAAGCGGCAAAGCTGCATCATATAAGGGTTCCCGAAGATCTGATCGTTGTGGGCTTTGACAATATCAACATCTCTACCATCTGCGATCCCGCCATTACGACGATTAGCCAGCCCCGCTTCCAGTTGGGCTATACCTCGGGGGAAATCATTCACGAACATATTATTTCTCCCACCGCTTACAAACAGCAGGTGCTTCTGAATACGGAGCTGATTATCCGGGAGTCTTCAAATTACCGGAAAGAAAACAACGAACTGGTCGTTTAGCGAATAATAACAATTGATACAAGGAGGAAAACAACATGAATTATTCTGTCTGCATTGACGCACTTTTTCATGACATGCCGTTAGAAACGGCGCTTACCGAAGTAAAGAATTGCGGTTATGACGCTATAGAATTTTGGACCTGGTGGGACAAAGACCTGGACCGCTTAAAAGAACTATGCAACTCTCTGGACTTAAAAGTCGTTACCTTCTGCACCGACTTTCGCCCGAATCCGGGAGATCCTTCCCAACACGACGCTTATCTGGAAGGATTGGCGGCTTCCATCGAGGCGGCGCAGAAACTTGGCTGCTCCACTTTAATCGCCCAGGCAGGCTGGAGCATTCCCGGCATTTCCTTTGAAGCGCACGAAGACGCCCTGACAAAAGTTATGACCGACGCCCTTCCTCTGCTAAAGCGCCACGGCGTTACTTTGATCATGGAGCCTTTAAACGTCCTGACGGATCATCCGGGATATCATATGAGCACCAGCGCCCACGCCTTTTCCTGGCTGGAGAAAATCGGCGATCCTCATATCAAAATCCTTTTTGACCTGTACCACCAACAGATTACCGAGGGAAATCTGTTGACAAACGTCAAAGCTCATCTTTCCCGGATCGGTCATTTCCATATCGCCGCGGTACCGGGGCGGACGGAACCCACATCGGGAGAGTTAAATTACCCTTCGATTATCCGCGCCATCGACTCGTTTGGCTACAACGGATATTTCGGGCTGGAATATATGCCCAAAGCATCGCCTTCCGGGACGCTGCGGGAAGTCCGCGCTCTTTTTCCGAATTGAATTTGCCGATTGGTTTTTCCGTACAAGACTTTTAAACAATCATCCCGGCTAAAATAATACTTGCAATGGTCCCTGCAAGAGTCGCAATCAGCGCTCCCGGCAGGGTCCATTTTGTTTTATGCACCTTCGCCACCATATAGTAAACGGACATGGTGTAAAATATCGTCTCTGTGGAGCTCATCATCAGGGATGTGATCATTCCCATCAGAGAATCCGTTCCGTATCTTTTAAAAATATCCAATACCAGTCCCGTCGCCGCCGATGAAGAAAACATCTTAACAAGCGTCAGCGGCACCAGCTCTCCGGGAAATCCCAACGGGTCCGTGACCTTCCCCAATAACCCTCCCAGAAATTCCAGGAAACCGGAAGCACGCAATACTCCCACCGCCATCATCAGCCCGATCAGCGTCGGCGTAATCTCCACAACGGTTTTTAATCCCTCTTTCGCCCCTTTGATAAAGGATTCATACACCTGTGTCTTCGCCGCCAGCCCGTAGGCGACAATGTAAAAAATCAATACGGGAATAATGATATTGGATATATTGGCAAGTACGCTCATAATGTTTCCCGAGAATTATCATTGCTATAATTTATGACTTTGCGGGGCAAGTTATACCGCTTTTCCCAATTCCCGTATGTTTCTATTTTTTTCTACTCTGTTTTTCTATTTTATGTTTCTATTCTATATTTCTGTGTCTTGATTCCATCTCTTCGTGGGATACTTTAAGTTTTCCTTCCAACAGCATCACAATCACGTCAAACAGCATATACAGATGCTGTTCAAACAAATTGCCCATGGGCTGTATCGAGGGCACCGCCCGGTTGTCCGTACCGTTAAATACTGCCGCCGGCACAAACAGGATAAAATCCGCCAGCTCCGGAGAAACCCGGTCCGGCGAACCGGTCACAACGGCAACCGTCGCTCCGGTCTTTTTTGCCTGCCGCGCCACATAAGTAATATGTCCGATTGCACCCGATCCGTTGGTCGCTATAAAGAGATCTCCTTCCCCCATTCCCGGAGTGGTATCATCCCAGATCCAGTGGGTTTCCTTTCCCAAATGCATCAGGCGCATGGCAAAGCTCCTGGTTGAAATTCCCTCTCTGCCGACGCCCATCAGGAAAATCCGGCGGGCGCCTGCGATCAGCTCCATAAACCGGGATAACGCTTCGATATCCTGCTTTTGAAACACCTCCAAGTGCTCCTCCATGATCGTTTCATATAAACGCTCGTATTCTTTTTTGATATTATCCATCTGATTTACCTCCCGAATCATTGTTTTTGTTTATTTCCCGTCTTTTATTTCGCTGCCGCAGCCTGCAGATTTTTCATGCTTAACTTCAACGTTCTTTTTTGGGACCGGATCGCCATAATGTGGTTTAACCCCAATACGACCACAAGCATAATGCCCCAGATCAGTTTTTTCGTATAAGGCGAAAGGGACATAATCGTAAATGCGCTGGACATAACCTGCATGAGAATCACTGCGATGACGACGCCTTGTACCTTTCCTTTTCCGCCGTTAGGGCTGATACCGCCGATCACGCATACAATCATTGTCTGCAGCAGATAAGAATCGCCGTATCCCACCTTGGCGGAATTGACGCGGCTTAATATAATCAGACCCGCCATTCCCGAAAGAAGCGCCGTAAGCATAAAGACGGCGACGCTCATTTTTTCATTGTGAAACGCGCTGAATCTTGCCGCCACAGGATTTCCGCCATATAAATAGAGCTTTCTGCCAAATTCCGTAAAGGACATCACCAGTCCCAGTACCAGCGCCACAATCAAAAACAGCCAGAAAATAACCGGAAGCCCGAGGAATACCTCCTTGCCGAATTCGGCAAACAGCGGATCAATCTCTCCGACGCTGGAGCCGCCCGTAACCGCCATGCCGATGCCCTGTATAAACATCATGGTTCCCAGGGTAGCGACCAGGCTGGGCGCCGAGGTTTTTGCTATCAGCAGACCGTTCAAGGCTCCGAATACCAGACTGGTCAGAAGCGCCACAAGCAGGGCAAGCAGGACCCTCATGCCGCCTTCCGTCCCAAAAGACCAGGTCCCGTTTAACACATAAGCCGTAAAAATAGCGACGGCATTCGCGTTCGCAATAATGGACAGGTCAATGCCTCCTACCATATTGGACAGCATCATGGCAAGCGCCAGAAAACCAAATTCGGGAATTTGAAATGCCATGGACTGAATATTTCTCGCCGAATACATGGAATTTCCGAACGCTGCCGCGCTCCAGAGCAGGATCACTACGACGATCCCCACCAAAATGCTAAAATCCATATCTTTTTCAAGTATTTTCTTTAATTTGCCCATTCTCATTTCCTCCTAATCCGTAAAGATCAGATTCTTTCGGTTTTTGACTCTTTCCTGATATGACGTAACCGCAACCGCTATCACGAGAATCGCGCCTACAAAAAGGTTGTTCCAGAAAGAAGATAATCCGATCAGTATTAACGTGGAATTTAACAGATAAATAATCAGAACGCCCAAAACCGCTCCGAATATTTTACCCTGTCCGCCGGTAATTTTCGTTCCGCCGATCACGACGGCAGCTACTACCATCAGCTCGTCTCCCACCATTTTGTTAGGATACAGAGCGTTGACCTGCGCCGCATAGATAATTCCCATCATCCCGGCAAGCGCTCCCGAATAGGCGTAGACAAAGAGTCGTATCTTAAAGGGGTTAAAGCCCGCCCTTCTCGCTGATTCTTCGTCGTTTCCGATGGCGAAAACGCCCCGTCCGATCATTGTCCTGCGTAGGATAAACCAGGTTAGAAGTCCTACTGCAAGCACCGGAATCAGGAAAACGGTCAATCCGGTGGAGCCGTTTGCGGTCGCCACCTTAAATAACGTACCCTGCCCAAATTCATGCAGACATTCCGGCAGCACGCCTGAACCGAACGACTTATCGCTGATAAAAGTCGTCATAACGCCATGAAACAGATTTTGCGTGCCCAGCGTAATGATAAAGGGCGGAAGCTTGAGCCAGTTAATCAACAGCGCATTGACCAGTCCGAGACAGACGCCGATCGCCATGGATACCGCAAAAGCAAAGGCAAGACTGTTAATCCCCGTCTGAATCATGATGTAGAGGGATGTGTAGCTGCCAAACAGGGCTATCGCCATAAAAGAAACGTCAATGCCTCCCGAAATCATTACCACCAACAGACCCATGGCGACAATCATGCTTGTAGAAGAGGTCTTTATAATATCGAATACCGTCTGAATCTGTAAAAACCCCGGATTTTTAATGCTGACAAAAACACTGTAAATCACAATGATGATTATCAGCATTCTTTGAAACTGATCTGTTTTTCTTAGTTTTTTTGTCATTTCGCCGCCTCCTCTGTTGAATCGTCCGCCTGACTGCCGATTAAGTCGGAAATCAGCTTATCGACGCCTTCCTGTTTCATGTCGTCTTCATTCAGCTTCCGTATACATTTACCCTCCGCCAATACCAGTACCTGATTGCAGTTTGCCATGATTTCCTGGATTTCATCGGATATCAGAATAATCGCCATGCCCTCATCCGCAAATTTATGTATCTGTTCATAAATCTCCGCCTTGGAACCGATATCAATTCCTACCGTAGGCGTATCCATGATAAATACTTTCGGCTCCGTAGCAATCCATTTTGCAATGACAACCTTCTGCTGGTTCCCGCCGGAAAGGGTCCCGACAACAGTCTCTACGGATGGCGTCCGCACCTTCAGCTCCTCAACATACTTTTTCGCGTTCCCGTTTTCCAGTTTTGCGTTTACAATCCCTTTTTTGCAGATTTTGTTGATCATGGCGGAAGATATATTTTCCTTAATCTTCCGTTCAATAAACAGCCCCTGTTTAAATCTGTCCTCGGGCAGCAATGCAATCCCGCACCTTTTCGCCGTCATCGGGGAATCGATGACCGTTTCTTTTCCTTCCACCCGGATCACTCCGCTTTGCACTTTATTTAATCCGAAAAGGGACATGGCAAACTCCGTCCTGCCGGAGCCCAAAAGACCGGTCAGCCCGATGATATCGCCGGGACGCACCGTCATACTGATATTTTCGTACTGTCCTTTTCTGGTCAGATTTTCCACTTCCAAAATCGGCGTATTATCCTGACATTTTCTCTCATATCTGGGATATTCGATTTTCCGCCCGGTCATATAATAAGCGAGACTTTTTTCATCCAGCTCCTCACTGTTAAAGTCGCCGACCTTTTTCCCGTTTCTGAAAATCGTAATGGTATCCGCCACCTCGAAGACTTCATCCAGCTTATGGCTGATAAAAATAATGGCAAGTCCTTTTTCCTTTAACTGTAACATTACCTTCATCAGATTCTTTACTTCCACTTTGGTAAGCGCCGTGGTGGGTTCGTCCATAAACAGAATTTTTGCATCCTGGGCGAGCGCCCTGCAGATCGCCACCATCTGTCTGTTTGCCATGGATATTTCGCCTACGGCGTCGTCAAGATTCATCGTAACTCCGATTTTATCCAGTTGTTCCTTTGCGATTTCTCTGATTTTTTTCCAGCTTATGATTTTTTGATTTTCAAATTTCAGCTTGCTGATCGCAATATTTTCCGCTACCGACATATGTCCGAACAGGGACAGATCCTGATAGATAACCTGGATTCCCTGATTCATCGCCTCAACCGGCGTCAGCGTTTTGTATGTTGTCCCTGCAATCTCAATTTCGCCCTCGTCCGGCGCATATACGCCCGAAATACATTTGACAAGAGTTGATTTGCCGCACCCGTTTTCTCCCGCAAGGCAATGAATTTCTCCCGCCTTAATTGTAAGATCAATGTGGTCGAGCGCACGGACGCCAATAAAAGATTTACATATATTTTTTGCTTTAAGAATAGCCTCCATTGTCCTGCCTCCGATTATGATATGGTACTTTTGATAAAGAGGGGCTGTTGTCCTGTTGCGACAGCCCCTCTTTACCGTTTTCACTCACTTTACTTACTTTTGTTAGAAATTGTAATCGTCGATGTTGTCAGCCGTAAACTCAAGGGGCGCGTCGCCGTAAGCGATATTGCCGTCCAATTCGATGCTTTCATATCCTGTTGCCTTTAAGTCCGTACCGTCCGATACGCCCTGTCCGGATGCGATCAGATAAGCCGCATAGCAGGCGGCATACCCTGCGTCCGCCGGTCTCCAGCAAAGTCCGTTTGACATGGAGCCGTCCTTTAAATAGGTGGAGGACATGGAGGGAAGCGCGAGGGATACTACCTTTACGGTTCCTCCCAGGTCATTTTCCTGGAGCGCTTCACAGATTCCGCCTCCCTGTGCAGAGCAGTCAAAGAATCCGGCAATATCAGGATAAGCCTTCAATACTTCCAGCGCTTTGTCTCTGGCGCCTTCCACACTGTTTCCGTCCTCGTAAGGCTCGGTCGATACGTTTTCCATCTCGGGATAGTTTTCTTCCAGATAGGAAACCGCAGCTTCATACCACGCCATATGCGTTTCCATCGTCAGTCCCCCTACAAAGCCTGCATATTTTCCTTTGCCGCCCATTGCCGTCGCCAGCTTTTCCGCAAATAACTGACCGAAGGTTTCGTTTACAAACGCCTCTACGTCCAGATCCACGCTGTCCGCAATGCCGGGCGCCTCATGGGTCACAACGACGATGCCCGCCTCTCTCGCCTTCTCAATCGTAGGCACTAACGCATTGGGGTCGTTGGGCACTACGCAGATAGCGTCTACATCCTGCGCGATCAGATCTTCCATAATGGAAATCTGGCTTGCAGCGTCTCCGGTCTCGGGTACCTGTACCGATACGTTCAGCCCCGTATCCTTTTGAAGCTGTTCTACGCCTGTCGCCATATCGTCAAACCAGGAATCGGACTGTTTTACAACCAAAACAACTTTATAGTCCGCCGGATCGGCTCCCTTTGCCGTCTCCGTCTCTTCCTGCTGCGTCTCCTGTTCTTCGCTTCCCTCAGTATTCTGCGTCGTTTCCTCCTGCGAGCCGCCTTCACTGTCCGTTCCCGTGCTTCCGCATCCGGCGAGCATGGTTACTGCCATCGTAAGCGATAAAACCAATGCCAAAAATTTCTTCTTCATTTTTTCTTCCTCCAATCTTATGCTTTTGTTATCATGTTGCTTTACAACAGTCATTATAAATTAGGATATCCATAATTTATATATACAAATCCGAGGTCCTTTTCCAAAAATCCGACTTTTTAAACAGACGAATTGTAAACGGATTTTATTTCTTATATACTTGGTAGCAAGGAGGCGGCAAATGAAAAACTTACATTTAAAAGCGGAAAACAGACTGAAAAATTATCCCCTTCGCATCAAGATGATATTGATCATCCTTGTGGTGCTGATACTGACTTCCATCGCTTCGGTAATCGGTATGCAGGTTGTCCTGCATTCCTGCAACGCGCTGTTATATCAGGCGCTTTCCGGTTCCCTAAGCTATAGCGCGGAGGATATTTCCAATAAGCTCTCCAATATAGAATCCATGACAAATTCCATTATTTCAAACCAGTACATCCGGAAAAGTCTGATTTCTTTAATGGACGAACCTTCCTCCGACGTTTTAATCCAAAATGCGGACAGTACCATTACGTCTTCTTTAATAGACTACTATCAGAATTATAAAGACAGCGATATCAATTATATCAACCTGTATAATTCCCGTTTTGTTTCCACCAGCTTTAAATCGGGAAGCTCCGAGATTCCGGAGGAGATATCGGACGCCGTCATAGAAGCTGCGGGAACCAATTCCGGGTACGCCTGCTGGGTTACGGATTATTGCAATACCTACGGGCTGTTTCTGAGCAGAGACAGCAGGCGGGTGCAAAATCTGAAATTTGAAACCCTGGGGACGGTAGTCGTAAACGTTGATATGGATAAGCTGGTGCGCTCTTCCACCCAGTCCATTTTAAAGGACAGCGAGGTACGGTACATCATTTATGACGCCGGAAAGGAGATTTATCATTCCTCTGAATTAAATCCGGAGTATATGTCCTCCATCAACCGCAATATGGAAGCGCCCTACGATATTATTTCTCTGGGAAATGACCGCTATTTTTGCACCGGAGGCGTAATCGAAAACAACAATTGGGAATATATCTGCCTTGTACCCTATTCCTATATCGAACGCACCCTGATGTTTACCCGCATTCTTTCCCTTTTGATTTTGATTCTCGCGATCGGAATTTCCTGTTTTCTGGCGCGCATCATGATCAAATCCGTTACCGAGGATTTCGGTCGGCTGGTGGATAAGATGAAACGGTTCGGCAAAGATGAATCGGCTCTTCCTCAAACCGATTACGACTACAGCAGCCGCACGGACGAGGCGGGCATCCTGCACAGACAGTTTGACCAGATGACCGTGGAAATCCAACGGCTGATCCAGCAAAACTATGTAAATGAGATTTTGACCAAAGACGCAAAATTAAAATCGCTGGAAAGCCAGATTAACCCCCACTTTCTCTATAACGCCTTAGAATCCGTCAATTGGCGCGCCAAGGCGATCGGGGCGACGGATATTTCCGACATGGTGCAATCCCTGGGCGATCTGCTGCGCGCCACCTTAAACAACAAAGACGCCAACTTTACGGTCCGCCATGAATTGGAAATCGTAAAAGACTATATTACCATACAGAGAATCCGCTTTGACGAAGAGCGTCTCGTCTACCGCGAGGAGATATCCGAGGCTATTCTGGAAGCAAGGCTTCCCAAAATGACCATTCAGCCCCTGATCGACAACGCCATCAATTACGGTCTGGAGGTCATAACCGAAACCTGCTACATCACGCTGACCGGATATGAGGAAAACGGTATGATCCATATAAAAGTAACCAACAACGGCTCTCAATTTGAGGAGGACCTGCTGTATAAACTGGAACACGGCATCGTCAAATCCCACGGCATCGGAATAGGACTTTTAAATATCCATCAGCGGATTCAGTTAATCTACGGCAGCGATTACGGACTTTCCCTCTATAATCCCGACGAGGATCATTCCGTCGCCGAAATTATCATTCCACAAACGGAGGTATAGACATGTTAAAATTATTGATTGCAGACGACGAAAAAGCCATCCGGGAAACCATCAGCTCCCTGATCGACTGGGACGCTCTGGATATTGAACTGATCGGAACGGCAAAAGACGGTATCGAAGCGTATAATATTATTTTGGACCAATATCCCGATATTGTTTTAACAGACATCAGAATGCCCGGATTGTCCGGTCTGGATCTGATTCAAAAAATGTATGAGATCAATAAAGACACACAATTCATTATCCTTTCCGGGTATAACGAATTTGAATATGCAAAGACCGCGATGCAGTACGGCGTCAAACACTATCTTTTGAAACCCTGCAGCGAGCAGCAGATTATCGAAAGCATTGAGGAAATTAAAAAAGATTTTCATAACAGGCAGATTTCGAGATATACGCAGGAGGAACAGTTTCTTTTAAGACAGCAGTTAAACGCGGGCATCATCGTAAACATTGTCAATCATTATCTTGCCTGCGAGACCGAAAAAGCCCCGCAAAGGGAAGATCTCTGCTTTGCAGACTACAGCAGGCATTTGGGCAATACGGACAGCAGATATGAGGTTTTTTATCTGTATTTTATTGAGGATCATAATTTTGAAGCGGCGGCTGCGGCTCTTTCCGCCTTTTGGGAAACCCATTACCCCGGAATCTTTTTAAATATTTTTTATGTCCATAATACCATGCTGTTTTTCTTTGAATCCTTCTCTTCTTCCTATGAAGTCTTAGAGGATTTTTGCCGCACGCTGCATTTTTCCCGGCAAAACACCTCGCCTGCCCTAGAGCGCTTATCCTTTCCGGATCTGATGCAGGCGCTCGGCAAGATTTTAGGACAGATCAGACGTTATGAAAAAATCCATTACTCCAACGGGCATAACACGGTTATCATAAGCAATTATAACAATTTGATTAAAGATATCCAGGACTCTGTAAACCGTCTGTTTCATTTTGAAACTTCCACGGAAGACGACCTGACTTTTTTTAAGGAAACAGTCTGCCATATTTATGACCTGAATTTTCTCAAACAGGTCACGCCGTCCATTATTATGTCCGCAGTCTCCAATTCATCTTCCTTCGGAGTCGTCAAAGCCGTGGAATTTCTCTCAGAACTGGAGGGAGAAACGGATATTGAGCAATATAAAAAAGCGCTCCTTTCCCGGATTGAGAAATTATTCGCCGAGGGCAGCGGCGCTTCCTCCACGGGAGAAATCAGCGACCGGATCAAGCGCTGCGTCCTTTCCCACCTCTCCAATCCGGAGCTGTCTCTAAAGTGGATCGCCGAAAACGAATTATATATGAACGTGGACTATCTCAGCAAAAAATTTGTCAAAGAAACAGGGCAGAAATTTTCTTCGTATTTAACGGAAGTCCGGGTCCAAAAGGCAAAGGAGCTGATGACCTCTGCGGATTCCGATAAAATCCAAAATATCGCCGAACTCGTAGGCTGCGGCAATAATCCCCAATACTTTTCTCAGATCTTTAAGAAAAGTACCGGAAAAAGCCCTACCCAATACATAAAGCTGATTCAGGGACGCCAGCTCTCCAAAGACGCCCCGTCCTCATAAAGCTCCCCATTCTCCAAAGATACCCCGTCCTCATAAGGGGAAGGATTCGATAAGGTAAACTGCCCTTCCCCGTCCTCGGACTGGCTGTAATTTACGGTAAATGCAAGCTGTCTTTGGTCGTAGTCATATTCGGGTACCGCGCTCTGATCATGGACCACGCCGGGAGTTACGATCAGATACAGGTACAGCTCCCCGCCAAAACGGCTTGTAACGAACCTGACGTTACCCGTATAATCCATGCCCTGGTACGCCGCTTTCTTTGCTTCCTCCCATCCGGCATAGGACATTCCCGAAATAATCGTCTCTCCGTTTTCTTTTCCCAAAAGCTCCACGCTCTGAGCTTCTTCATCTACTTTCGCTTCTACGAGATTTTCCGCTTCGCGCTGCAAAGTTTCATCGTCCAGCCCACAGACTTCCAGACGTCCGGTATTATAAGTTTCAAATACTACTAAATATTCCCTGTAATAAGAGGTTCCTCTCCCCGCGCACGGGCAGAACACCACCTCGTCCCTTCCGTCATGATCCAGATCTCCCGCTTCCAGCCACGGCGCATTAAAGTACATATCCCAATCCCAGTCAAAGTAGTTAAAATTGCTCTCTTCTTCCTTCATGCGATAATCTATGACAATTCCTCTGTACCCGTATTCCGGACTGATAAATCCGTATGCCGTATACATTCCGTCATCCGTCCCGGCAAGACGCACCATCCGGTCTTTTGGTATATCATCATCCATATCTTTTAAATGTTCCCAATTCGTCTCAAAATCTTCAACCTGATCCAAATCCTGATTCTTCAATATGATTCTGTCCATGACCTGCGAGAGCGGAGGCGTTTCCGTCTGACCGGATTCCTGCGTCTGCCCTCCTGCCGCCTGCTGCCCTTCCGCCGCCTGCTGCCCTTTTGCCGTCTCCTCCCGGTTATCATAAGGGGTTCCCGCATATTCCGTCCGCAGCTCGCTTTCGGACTTTTCGGAAAACACAAAATATATCAGAACCGTCGTGCAGTTTTGGTTGATGCACCTTTCCCATTCTTCCTCGTCCGCCCGGTTGAGGTTTTCACAGCGAAAGCATTCCAGATTGGTCGTATCGCCGCCTCCGATGTACCTTGCCTCGTAAATATAGGGCTGATCCGCCTCTATGCTCCGGCTCTTTCCGTCATCCCAGAGCACATCCCCTGCCCACATGGAGATATCCTCCGGTATTTGAAAGGTTCCCGTCCGGCTGATTCTGTCTGTGTTGTACATAATTTTAACTTCATTCTGCCCGTTCCCCGTAAGCACGTCGATACTTGTCATGGGGGCAAAATTCCCATTATAATCGCTCACACTGTCGTAGGCAATCGTTTGTCTTCCCCCGTAAACGCCGGATTCATAAATGTCCGCATAGACCAGATAGCTTTTTATATTCTCCTCCAATTCATAGGAATGCTTCACGGATTCTTCCATGGATATCGTACTGGAAAGCACCGGCGTCTCATCCGTCATGGAAACCGTCAGCTTATTTTCAGGTTTTGCGTCCGTTGCAAAGAAAATGCAAAAGGCAATCAGCAAAACGCCTCCCAAAACAAGCGCCGCGATTTTGGGCTTTCGGTATTTCAAAACATTTTTTATTCTCTTCCCCGTATTGCTCTCTCCAAAATATAGCGGTCCCGCCGGCTTTTGGTTCCCTGTGGCAAAGAGCAGCAGCGTCCTGCTATAATCCTGTTTCCCGCCGTTATTCAGACTTCCGATTACTTTCTCATCACAACTCATTTCCATATCCTGACACATCAGATAATAGGAAAGCCACACGAGCGGATGGAACCAATAGATCACAGCGGTCAAATACGCCGCTGTTTTGACCAGATAATCCCGCCTGCGGATATGCTCCCGCTCATGGCTTAATATATATTCCCGCTCCTTTGCCTCCATGTGAAAAGGAATATAGATTCGCGGTTTTAAAATCCCGAACACAAAGGGAGAACGGATGTTATCACATTCAAATACGTTCCCTTCATACAATACCGCAGCAGCCGTCTGCCTTTTTACTTTCAGAAAGCGGCAGACAAAATAAATCAAAAGCGCCGCAATCCCGATTATCCAGACCGCAGCCGCAATCTTTGGCAGAAGCGTCCACACATCCGCCGCAATGCCTTCGGTTCCGGTCTGCCTGACCGCTTCCATCCGCCCTGCCGCGCCGCCAGCCGTTTCCCCCGCCATAGTCAACGCATCTGCGGCGGTCCCGCCTGCCGGAGACATGCCGCCTTCATATGCCGTCCCGCTTCCCGCAGGCGGCGCATACTTCCATCCGTTCTGCGCCCGCCTTGCACTGTCAAAAAATTGCAGATTAAAGAAACTAAACGCACCGGAAACGGAAACCGGACAAATCAGCCTAAACCCCACAACCGCCCACAGCAAATAGGAATACAGCTTGGGAAGCCTGCGAAGAAACAGCCTGATTACCAAAACCGCCAAAATGACGTATCCAGCCGTAATGCTTTTATTTAAAATCCATAAAAATATCTGTTCCATTTTCACTCCCCTCGATCTTTGCACTGTTTCGCTTATCCTGTCAGATGTTATTCCCTGTGCTCATCTATCATCCGTTTCAATTTATCGGCTTCCTGTGAGGATAATGTCCTCCCGCCCAAAAAGGCTGCAAGAAATCCCGGAAGAGAGCCTTCAAAAGTCCGTTCCACAAAATACTCCGACTCCTCCGCCTGCACCTTCTCCTTGGGAATCAGCACGGAAACCGTCGCGTCTTCATTTTGAATATATCCCTTCTCACAAAGTTTTTTAATGACCGTATAAGTCGTGGATTTCTTCCATCCCAGCTTTTCCCTGCAAAGCCCTGCCAGCTCGCCGGATTTTATCGGCGCATTCTCCCATACGACCAGCATAAACCGATAATCGCTGTCGCATAATTTCAGATTTTCCGCAGTTTTCTCCATGAACTTTTGTCTCCTTTTTTCGTCGCGTCCAAATCACGTCCAAATCGGCGCGCTTTTCTTATAATTCCTGAAAGCAAACAGGTCGATAGTTATAGACTTCTTTTAATTTAGTCTACAACTATCGACCTGCAATGTCAAGCGCCAAACGGCTTTTATCTTATTTGCTTTACCATTATTTGTTATCCATAAACTCCGTCGCATGTTTCCGCAGCCAGATCGGAAACAGATTTCTCTGACACGCGGGATTTTCCCTCTGTTTAATCCCGATTGTATGAAAAAAGGTCCTCCACAAAGAAGTGTATTCATCTTCCGTCTCTTCGGTTTTTAAAAGCTCCTCCGCTTCCGTTTTCGTCAGATAGCGGATATAAAAATCCTCATTTCGGGGATGGACCGCCGCTACCCTGCGGCTGTCGTCTATCATGATCCAATATTCGGATGGCATCCGGTCCTGAAAATGATTCGCCACAAATAAAAGCACATTGTTTTTCGGTTCGATGTGACTGACATAGACGCTGCCATCGGGGGACGCAAATCTGGAAAACTCCCGGAAATAGTGCGCCTCGTTTCCGACATTTCTCCGTAGTTCCGTGATCCGCATCACAGGCGGGCAGGAAAGCAAGGAAACAACCTTCGCCCCATAAGCAAACCCTAAAATCAAAAACCGGTAAATGGTATCCAGCGCATCCTCTTCCCTGGAAAATGCCGCATAAAATACGGAAAGATACGCCTCATAGGATATTTTCCGCTGAATGGAACGCACGACTTTCAAAACCTTTTGGGGATCAGCGTCCACATGGATATATTCGCAAAACAAATCCTGTTGAAACACCGGTTCCCTTACCAGCTTCACATTCTCATGTCCCTTCCCGCTTGCCCATGCGTCATAGACGCAGGTCATCATACTCTCAAAATCATTCTTACAGGTAAAAACCGTCATACCGTCCAAACCCCTTAAGCCAAAGAAAAATCATCAAACAACGACATCTGCCGGTATCCGTTCCGGTGCTCGATTTCCCAGTTTTCCTTCCGGTTTGTCGCCGTCAGTTGTCTTGTAATATACTGCTCCTCAATAGGAATGCGGTACATCATCTTTCCGTTGCAGGTAATGAAATAATGAGCCCTTTTCAGCACAACTCCCATTTTCTTCAGATTTTCAAATGTCAGGCTTCCAAACTTTCTCGCCTGCATAATGCGCCCCGCCGACTTAGGACCGATTCCCGGAATCCGTAAAACCATATCATAAGACGCAGTCTGTATCTCCACCGGGAACAGCTCCAGGTGCCGCAGCGCCCAATCGCATTTGGGATCAAGCTGATCGTTAAAATTGGGGCGTTCCTCGGATAACAGTTCGTCCGCCTCAAAGCCGTAAAAACGCAAAAGCCAATCCGCCTGATAGAGGCGGTGTTCTCTCAAAAGGGGCGGAGGCGTATCCAGAGCCGGGAGATTCCTGTCCTCATTGACCGGCACATATGCCGAGTAGAACACCCTCTTTAAGTCATATGCTTGATATAATTTCTGAGTGGTCTGAATCAGATTATAATCCGATTCTCCGCTTGCCCCGATAATCATCTGGGTGCTCTGTCCCGCCGGAGCAAAGGACCGCTTTAAATCCCCGTCCGCTTTGGTAAGGACTGCCCTTTCCTTTCCGGCAAGAGGCACATTCGCCTCCGTCTGTCCGATATGGTTTCCATGAAAAATACTTTTCTCCAGATAACGGTTGGACGTACTGCGTTCCAGCTTCGCGTCCTTTCCCACCGCCTGTCTGTGGGCGGCGATGGTACTGCTGACCTTGCCCATGGGATTTAAGATCGTCTGAAAGTTTTTATTGGGCGCAAGTGCGGAAAGGCTTTCCGCCGTGGGCAGCTCCAGATTGATGCTGATCCTGTCCGCAAGATAACCCGCAGCCGCCAAAAGCTCGTCCGGCGCGCCGGGAATCGCCTTTACGTGAATGTATCCGTTAAAACGGTACCTGGTGCGGAGAAGCCGCAGCGCCTCACAAATCTTTTCCATAGTATAGGCGGGGCTGTTGATGACTCCCGAGCTTAAAAAAAGCCCTTCGATATAGTTGCGCTTATAAAATTCCACGGTAAGCGTACAGATTTCCTCGGGCGTAAAGGTCGTTCTGACCACATCGTTAGAGCTGCGGTTGATACAATATTTGCAGTCATAGATACAATGATTGGTCATCAAAATCTTCAATAAAGAAATGCACCGTCCGTCAGAAGCAAAGCTGTGACAGATCCCGCACGCCCTCGCATTCCCGAGAAACCCCTCTTTTCCTTTGCGCTCTACGCCGCTGGAGGTACAGGCGACATCATATTTTGCCGCATCCGCCAGAATTTGTAATTTGTCCTCTAAGGTTAAATCCTTTATAATCTCATTCATACTTCCATTATACAAACATACGTTCGATAATGCAAGTGGTAATTTTTACAAATTAAACCCTTCTATTAGAAAACTACGATCGGCAGCATTTTAAACTGTTCTTTTCCATATACCGCATGAGGATGCTTTGCAAGAAAAAACCGATTGCTTAGAAGGCATATCGCGCTTCTCCCAAGCAATCGGCTTCTTTTACCGTGCCGACAGTTTAATCCACATTTTTACTCTCATCAGCCACATATTCAAAGAAATCAAAGTCCGCATAGTGTTGGTGCTTTACCCGGTCCGCACAGGTAATTCCTACCATGGTTCCTGTAAATTCTCCGTACTTACAATACTCGTCGGAAAATCTGGTGGTATCGAATACCCTGCCGATTTTCTGATAATTTACGCCGTCATAGCTCCATTCAAACCAGGAATGTCTTCCCTGGATATAGAGCCTTAAATAAACCGCGCAATCCTCTACCGGAATACGGGTATTGAGAAATTCGGTCTTTTCCCCGTTTTCCAGATGAATGATAGATAACGCGCTCTGTCCCAGCGTCTCGCTGTAGTACTTTCTGAGATTGATATAATTCATATTGTCATAATATAAAATCAGTCCCGCGCTATGCTGGTGTACCTCGGGCGTAAACTCCATTTTTGTCGTAACCCTCGCATATACGCTGGTCAGTTTCCTTGCCAGAATGCTGACTTTATTTAAAGAAGTGCGGGACTCCTGCCCTCTGAGTCTGACATAACCGGGTCTTGTCTTAACGTCCGCAAATCTCTGCGGCATAATCCTGGGCGCATAATACCAGTTGCCCAGTTCTTCCGCGTCAAAATCATCAAAATCCGGAATCTTTGCCACCGGGCATTCCGGCAGGGAGCTTTCCGGCACTTCCACTTTGGCAAGATTGCTTCCGTCCGCCATACGCAGCCAGTTATCCTCTGTCCACATCATTTTCTGAATCGCCGTTTCCCTTCCCAGGGTACACCGCAGTTCCGGCACGAAGGGTCTCGAAGTCAGGTGTACGAGATACACCTCGCCGTCAGGCGTCTCCGCATAACTTCCGTGACCGGATTTTTGCAGCACGGACTCGGGATTATAATATTTCGGCTTTAAATGGTCCGGATCATGACGTTCGTTGGAATAGCCCGGCGTAGAAGTCACAATAGGATTTGCCGGGTCCTTCTCATAAGGACCCCATACATTTTTGGACCGTCCCATGGTAACACAGTGATTATATCCGGTACCGCCTTCGGCGCACATAATATAATAATATTCTCCGCGCTTGGTCAGATGCGGCGCCTCAATGCAGCCCCTGTCCGTTCCGCCGCTCCAGATCCTCTTGGGATAGCCGATAATTTCCTGCTTTGCCGGAGAATACTCCACCATGCAGATCGCACCGGGCTTTTCATAGCCTTCCCTGGTCTCCCATTCCAGAGAGACGACCCACTTGCGCCCGTCGTCGTCATGGAGAATGGACGCGTCAAAGCCTGAGGAATGTAAATAAACCGGTTCGCTCCAGGGTCCTTTAATGTCTTTTGCGGTAATCAGATAATTATCCACGTCAAAATATCTGGCATTCATGGAGTTCATCACTCCGTAAACCACATAAAACAAATCTTCTTTTTCACAATAGGTCAGACAGGGCGCCCAAATGCCTTTGGCGGAAGGCAGCTTTTTCAGATCTACCTTCTCATCGTCCGTCAATACATGCGTATACAGTTCCCAGTTCTTCAAATCTCTGGAATGGTACACGGGAATCCCCGGGAACCATTCAAAAGTCGAAACCGCAAGATAATAATCATCCCCTTTACGGCAAATGCAGGGGTCGGGATTGAATCCCGGTAAAATAGGATTATGCAGCATCATTTGACCTCCTCGTCTTACATGTTCCTTTTTGTTTCGCGTTCGGTGGGAAACCAGCCCTGCGCCACGCATCTGCCAAGATCCCACGCGTCCCAGCCGATCCAGCCCGATTCATTGACCGTATCCACCAGCAGCTTATAATTCCAATAGAAATATCCGCTTCCTTTTTCCCATGCCTCAAGCTGCACATCCGCCACCGCACGGTAAATCTTTCTCTTTTCTTCCTCGCTGAATACCTCTTCCTGCTTTCCTTCCATACCGTTTAATACGGACTGACCGCCTTTGGTATCCACGCCGCAGGCAAGGGAATTAAAGAGGCACCATTCTCCGCAGATAACCGGGAAATATTGCTGCATTTCTTCTATCATTTTAAAATAATGTTCCTTTACATAGGAAACATAGCCTTCCACGGTCTGGGGACAGCCGTCCATTTCCGCCATCATCAGATATTGATGCGTATCCAGAATGACGTTTTGGAATTTTTCTTCCCTCATAAAGTCTTTCCATTTGTAGATATCGAACCCGTCATGGAATACAACCGCCTTTTCCACGGGAAGGTATTTTCTCAGCCTGTCATATGCCTCCACATAAAACTTTCTTAAAAATTCAAAGGAAACCGGTCCGCTTCCCGCCGCCATTTCAGCGTCTACGGGTTTGTAACGTTCGCCGATATTAAACGTATCCCAGGAGCTTTCCGTATTGGGTTCGTTTACAATCTGTATGCCCAAAAGCCCTTTTCGTTTTCCGTATCTCTCGGCAAGCCTTTCCAACACCGTCAGCGTAAACTCCACGCTCTCCGGATTCTGCGCCCATTTGCATACGCCGGAAATGCCGCCGTTGTCAAAACCGTTCTGGCTGCCGGGAACCGTATGCAGATCAATGAGGATCTGCAATCCGTATTTTTCCGCCCAGTTAAACGCCTTATCCAGCTCGCTCACGCAGCCGATAAAGGGCGGGCAGTCGCCAAAGATAAAGTAGGGCACCGGTATCCTGACCGCATTCATGCCCCAGGAGCGGATTGTTGCAAAATCCCGCTCCGTGATATATTCGCTTCTGTGCGTCCGGATACGCGCTTCATATACTTCTCCGGATAACTGCGTGGGAAGATAATATTCGTCCTCCGCCGTCGTTCCCTCGAACAAAGAAGGGCTCATCCATTTTTCCAATACCAGCCAGTTGCCAAGATTAACGCCTTTTATATTCATACCTTCTCTTCCTTTCCCAATCAATTCTATTTTTTTCTATCTTTATTTTCTTTTCCCTTTTTCGATTTTTCGCCGTCCCGCTTAGCCTTCGGCACGCTTTTTCAGATCTGCGATAATACCGTCAAATTCTTTATCCAGCTTGTAGTTTGACAGGATTAAAATGATAATCACATAGATTACAATGGGGATAATGGCAAAGGCAAGCTTTACGGAAAAGATCGCCGATGCGGACTGTACTTCCGCTGTATCCACATATCCTCCAAAGGTAATGATCCAGCCTAAAATTGCGGAGCCGAGACCGTTGCCAATCTTATAACCGAAGCTGCACGCGCTGTTTACCAGTCCCTCGGTACGGTTTCCTGTTTTCCATTCTCCATAATCGATCGTGTCGGAAACCATCGCCCACATGGTCGCACCCATACAAGCCGCCGCAACACCGCGAAGCACGCTGCAGGCAATCAGCAGATAATAATTCGTCGTCATTAACATCAGTCCGAAACCTACAATGCTGAGCGCACATCCTGCGATCATGACATTTCTTTTACCGAATTTTTTAACAAAGAACGCTACGAAAAACATAGCGGCGATCTGCGCGATATAAACCGCGTTGCCCAAAGGCGCAACCAGATCTCTGTTTCCCAGAACCGTCTTTGCATAGTAAACGGTCGCTCCGCCGTAAAGCGCCATGGAGATAAAAATCAAAGCCAGCATAACGGTTACCATGATCCAGTATTTATTTTTTGCAAGAGAAATGAAGCCCTCCTTAATCGGCACGTCTTTCTCTTCTCCGTCCTTTACCGCCGGTTTTACTCTTTCCTTACAGCCTGCGAAGTTGATAATAAACAATACCGTTGCAATGAGCCCGAACACGCCGAAGGTCTTGCTCCAAGCCGCTGCGTTGTCTCCGAAAAATTCCACAAATTTCAGTGTAAATGTATTGATAAACAAAGAACCCGCAGTCGCAAGCAAGTTTCTGAATACACTCAGTACGCTTCTTTCATAGGGGTCCTGCGTCATCAAAGCGTTCAGTGCGGAATAAGGCACGTTGATCGCCGTATAAATCACGGTAGAAACCAGGTTATAAGTAATGAATACATACACCAGTTTCGCATTGGGCGCCCAGCTTGTAGGAACCGAAAACAGCAGTATTCCCGCTAATGCAAAGGGAATGCACATTCTTAAAATCCACGGTCTTGCCTTACCGAATTTGGAATGCGTCCTGTCCACAATATTTCCCATAATCAAATCGCTGATACCGTCGAAAACACGCGAAATCAACATAATCACGCCGACTGCAGCCGCGTTGACGCCCGCGTAATCCGTATAATACAAAAGTAAAAATCCGGTCATTGCCGTATAAATGATGTTACATCCTGCGTCGCCGCAGCCATAGGAGATCCTCTCCAGAATGGAAAGTCCTTTTCTCTTCTCCTTTTCCATGTCAAATCCTCCATCCATATTTATAGTTTGTTGTTGATTGTTCCTCGTATTTCGTTTTCAGGTATTCATGAATTCCTTTAAGATAGTTTTATTTTATTAAACTTTTATAAATAATATAAGTTATAATACAAACGAAAAAACAGGTCGATACAAACTTTTTGTTTGCCGACCTGTTCCCTTCTGCCTTTGACGTTTTCCCGTCAAATCCTTTATCTTATTTTTCGTCCTGCTTTTCGCCGCCTGCTGCCCGTCACTTTTTCTTCAACTCATTTTTCCGCGCCTCATGCGGAGAGCATCCGTAAACCTCCCGAAACATTCTGCGGAAGACCTTTTCGTTATAGAACCCGTGCTTTTCCTGAATATCCCTGATACTAATATTCGTATTCAGAATGTCCAGATAGATTTTTTCCAGTCTTACCATATTGAGATATTCCAAAAAGGTAACGCCCATATTCGCCTTAAAAAATCTGGAAAAATATATTTCATTCAGCCCCACCTGCCCCGCTATTTCCGGAATGCTGATGGGCTCTTTATAATTTTCCTTGACATAATCGATGATCGCCTGAATCCGCTCCAGATTCTTCTGGTTCTTTTTCAATTCCTTCCTGTCCACCTTTTGGGAAAAGGAATGAATCAAAATATAGATCAGCTCAAAAATCAGGCTGTAACAGCGAAAGACATATCCCTCCACCTGAAACTGATAAGTGATCCACAGATCTTCCAGCGTACTGCGGATATTGGCGATCTTGGTCTGCACTCTTGCATCCTCCGAGTCCAAATCCACATAAAAACTGTATTCCCGGATATCCGGCACAAATTTTTCCAGAAAGCTAAGGGGAATTTGCAGCAAAATCGCCGTATTCCCATTCAAACATCTGGTGGAGTGGATCGTCATGGGATTTACCACGATAAACTCATTCTTTTTCAAATTGCTGGTACGGTTGTTGATCTGTACCTCCAGATCCCCGTGAATCAGATAAATGATCTCGATCCAGTCATGATAATGTTTATTGATAACGCTCTGCCCCGGGTCAATGGAAAATTCCAGATGAATGTCCATCATTTCATTGGGGGCTATAAATTCATAACGGTAATCTTCCATAACATCCTCTGCTTTTCTAAATACAGGTTCCAAGCTAAAGTAAAATAAAATTTTTTTAGCTCTATTTACAATTTATTATACCATTTTAATCAATGAATAGCATCATAATGTTAATTCCTGCTATCTTTTTCGATCTTTTACTTTACAATACACAACAGCGGCAAGCGTGCTTATAAAAGTCGCTATGATCGCCGGCGCGATAATAACCGCCGGATTCACGCTCCCATACTGACTCCTGTAAGCAATCATATTGACGGGAATCAACTGAAGGGAAGAAATATTCATGATCAAAAACACGCACATTTCGTTACTCGCCGTTCTCCCTTTGAAATTGCCATGCTCTGCCTCCGGTTCTCTTCCCCTTCGTTTCCTTTCTCTGACAATCCCCTCCGTCCCCGGTCCGCCATGCTCTGCATATTCCGGATTTCCCCGCTCCTTCTCCAGATCGGTCAGCGCCTCCATCGCTTTTAACCCCGCAGGCGTCGCCGCCCAGCCAAGCCCCAGAATATTTGCAATAAAGTTAAGAGATATATAAGACATCGCCGGATGATCTTTGGGAATCCTCGGAAACAGGAACCGCAGAAGCGGTCGCAATTTTCTCGTCAGCGCGTCTACCAGCCCCGCGTCCCTTGCAATTTCCATCATTCCCGTCCAAAGCGCCACCACGCCCAGCATGGTAATGCACAGTTGAACCGCTTCCTTGGACGAATCGATGACGCCGTTGGATATTTCCGCCATCTGTCCCGTAAAAGAACCATAGATAATTCCGATAATAATCATAAAAATCCAGATATAATTCAGCATAGGCGCTTCCCCACCCGATTTATTCCCTTTATTTTATGACAAGACCACCAAAAATATGTTTTCACCGCCTGCTTCCCGCGCGCCCGTTTTCTTTGCCCGCTTCCTTTCTGTTATTGAAAAAACCGCTGAAATTGTCTATAATGTAGTTTAGCAGGGTTACGAACAGGCTTTGAATACATATCATTGCCCTGAGAATAAAGATTGAGAAGGAGTTTATTATGAGGTTAATTACACGTTCAGATTTTGACGGACTTGCATGCGGCGCTTTATTAAAGGAAGCCGGCATTATCGACCATTGGAAATTCGCGCATCCGAAGGATATTCAGGATGGGCTGGTCGAAGTAACCGAGGACGATTGTCTTGCCAACGTCCCCTTTGTAGAGGGATGCGGACTGTGGTTCGACCACCATTCCAGCGAGCACGAAAGATTACAATTAGAAGGTAAATATAAAGGAGAGAGCCGTATCACGCCTTCCTGTGCCAGAATCATTTATGAATATTACGGCGGTAAAGAGAGATTTCCGCAGTTTGACGATATGATGGAAGCGGTTGATAAGGTTGACTCGGGCAATCTGACCATTGATGAGATCCAGAATCCCAAGGGATGGATTTTAATCGGCTTTTTGATGGACCCCCGCACGGGACTCGGTCGTTTCCGCAACTTTACGATTTCCAATTACCAGTTGATGGAAAAACTGATCGACGCCTGCCGTACCATGACAACGGACGAGATCCTTGCCCTGCCGGATATTAAGGAACGTATCGAAGTATACAACGAGCAGACCGAAAAATTCAAAGAAATGGTAAAAGCCTACACCTGGGTAAAGGGCAATGTTATCGTGACCGATTTAAGAGGCGTTGACCCCATCTACACCGGAAACCGTTTTATGATCTACAGTATGTATCCCGAGCAGAATATTTCCGCATGGGTTGTCAGCGGCAAAGGCGGCGCAGGCTGTTCCGCAGCCGTAGGCTACAGCATCTTAAACCGCACCAGCGACGTAAACGTCGGCAGCCTGATGTTAAAATACGGCGGAGGCGGTCACAAAAAGGTTGGCACCTGCCAATTTTCCGACGAAAACATGGACGAAGAGCTTCCGAAAATGTTGGAAGAGCTCTGCGCGCTTGCTAATCATTGATAGGACAGATTTAAAAAGCTGCATTTATCCGGCAGGGAATGTTGTTTCCAAAAACACATATCTTTGCCGGATTTTTTATGAAAACTTCTCTTCCTGCATTTTCCACTGCTCAATTACTTCTTTCCCAATCAGCGTGATCGCTTTCTGCGGGCAGTTGCTAAAACAGCGATAGCACATTGTACATCTGCTGCCCGAAACGGCTTTTCCATTTTCAATATGAATATTATGCAGGGGACATAGTTTCTCGCATACGCCACAGCCGTTGCATTTCGCATGGTCAATTTTAGGATTTTGTGTGTATCGCTTTGTCTTATTGGCAAACCAGAGCCGCTGACCAAAAAGCCCTGCCAGATGATAGAAAAAATTTAAGCCCTCTTTTGTCGGCTGACCTGCCAGATACCTTCTTGCCCCATCGTCTATTTTATTGCCGGCTGCCGCAATCAGTTTTCTGTTTTCTTCCGGCGTTTTCTTCAATGCCTTTACATCGCCGATACAGTCCGGCATTCGCACATGCAGCCCGCCGACGATATTCGCCCCATACTTTTTCAAAAGTCTTGCCGACACACCGGCGCCGTCTCCGCTGAAAAGTCCCATAGTTGCAATAATATAAATATTCTTTCCACGCCAAAGGGTACGGTTATTTTCAATAAAATCACGGACAATTTTAGGAAGATTGCTGTAATACACCGGATAAGCAAAAACAATCTCTCCGGCATCCGCAAGCGCAGGAACCGCGTCGTCCCCTTCCATCGCATACATGGAATGTTCCGTTCCTATATTACTTAAAAACCTCGACAGGCAATATTTTGTATTACCCGTCCCGCTGAAATAAATACCTGTCATCCAAACTCCTCTCCCGTATGTTCCGCCTTTTCTATTCTGCCGCCTTTTTCATTCTGCCGCCCTTAATGATCTTCACTTTTTACCATTCGCAATATCATAGAGAAACCTTTTTGGAAAAATTCTTTCCTCTCTAATCCCAGCACGTCTTTCAGATACGCCTGCTTGCTTGTATGAAGGGAAATCAGTCCGCAGATACTTGACCACAAAACAAAGGTTGCCTGCAGCGAATCGATATCCGTCTTTATAAACCCAAGTTCTTTTCCCCTGTTTAAAAAGTCACACACAATTCTATTTATTTCCTCTCCGGTATCATAAATGGATTTCAAAACGGGCAATTCTTCCATGCTTTTCGGATCTACGCTGATATTTCCGAGAATACACTCAAAATACATAGGATACTTCTCTTCAAACTGCACCAAAGTATCGCATAAAGAAAAATATGCTTTCTCATAATCATCCGCCTTGCAAAAACAGTCTTTTATCCCGTCCCGCAAAACAGACATATATTCTAATACAATATGATAATAAATATCGTCTTTATTCTTAAAATACACATAAATCGTCGCCTTACTGCAGTCCGCAGCGCGGGCGATTTCATCAACCGTTGTTTTTGAAAGACCGTTTACCTGAAAAAGCCCGCTTGCAGCGCTGAGGATATTTTTTTGATTATATTCAATCAACTTTTCCTTTTTCATGACCTTATAACTTACCCTCCCATAACTATTAAACTATCATTTCAATAATTATAACATCAGTTTTACTTATAATCAACCCCCAAAAACTCCCCCAAAAATCCAAATAGCCCCCCAAATCCAAACAAAACCCCCAAAATTGGAATAGATCCCCCTAAAAAATCAAAAACACCAAATCCAAGCAGAAAGTAATTTAAAAAAAAGAAGAGGCTGCCGCAGTTATCAAATA
>OLSX01000019.1_pt1 | contig 140592 bp, 144 predicted proteins | sample 1673141 | NCBI WGS metagenome assembly OLSX01 (sample SAMEA3136759, study PRJEB25190) | human gut metagenome | biome: human gut; feature: human-associated habitat; material: faeces | place: Austria | collected 2013 | reverse complement strand
TAAGGTATATGCAGTTATGGGAAGAACTGGCGGAACAGCGCAACGAAGGCAGAGAGGAAGGCAGGCGCGAGGGAAAGCGAGAGGGAAGGCGCGAAGGCAGAATCAGCGAGCGGGCAGAGTCCATTCAGGAATTTCTTGAAGAGCTGGGGAAGGTGCCGGAGGCGCTGCAGGAAAAGATTAAGGCGGAGCGCAATCTTGCAACCCTCAAGGACTGGACGAAGAAGGCGGCGAAGGCGGAGTCCATTGAGGCGTTTGAAAAAATGATTATGGCATAGGAAGCGTTGGTTTTAGTGACGCATATGCGGCGAAGGAACGTGGGACACAACAAAACGTTGTAAAACGGTGAAAAACGCACCTTGGGAGGGTGCATGACATGCCCTCTCCGTTTCTGGCACGTACCGTTTTTTGTCTGTATCATATTTGTATTAGAGGAGCATTGTACAAATGATGATTCAGACGGAAAATACAAGTGAAATAAAAAAGGAACGGGCGGAGCGCCTCAAGACGATCCGATTATTGGCAGGGCTGACGCAAAAGCAGTTTGCCGCACAACTGGGGATGAGCAGAGAAGGCTATCAGAAGCTGGAATGCGGCTATAATAATATTTCTTTAGATGTGTTGGAAGGGTTAAAACGGGTTTACGGCGTTTCCGCCGACTATCTTTTGTATGGGGAATTGCAGGAAGAAGAAAAGATTTGGGATATGCTTAGCAATTGCTCGGAAGCGACGAGGCTGGAGGTTTTAGTCAGGCTGGTTGAATATTTTTCCAGCACGGAGGAAGGACTCTTCGGGCAGAAGGATTTTTCTGTCAAAAGCATTCCGAAACATGGAATGTTATCAAAAGAACGGGGAAAGCCTTCGTGAAGGACAAAAAGGTACTGATCGTGGAAGCGGACCCTGCTTTGCGGAATATCCTTTGCCATATTGTGAAGGCTTGCGGTGAAAACATTTGTATTTTTCAGACGGAGAATGTTTCGGACGCTTATCAGGTAGCGAATGAGAACAGACTTGAGTTAATCATCATAGATGTGACGACGGGGACCAAAGGAAACGGAGGACTGGATTTCGTGGACTGCATACGGGGAATGGAGCAGTATGTATTTGTGCCTGTCATTATCGTGTCGCTTCAACCGGAGGACCGGTTTACGGCATTTCAAAAGCTGCAATGCTTCGGCTTTTTGAAAAAGCCCATAGCTTTCGACGACGCGGCAAGGCTGATCAGGGAAGCCCTACGCTATGAATCACAGGAGACAAAAAAACGCTATATCCAGTTTAGATACGGATGCGTCGTCCACATTGTGCGAATCTCGGAAATCATCTATGTGGAGCATAAACGGCGTAAGATGTATGTCCATACCAAGGATGAAGTCATCAAGATTCCTTACCAGACCTGTAAAGAGACTGTGCGCCAGTTAGAAGGCTGCCGCTTTGAAATATGTGCAAGAGGAAAAATTGTGAATTTGCACTATGTCCGGTCGCTGGATACTTTTCAAAAGAGGATCATTTTAAAGGCGGGCTATGGCGATCTGGAAGTGGGAAGAGGATATCTGAAAAAAATCAGGGACACCCTGCAGGAAATGTAGGATGTCCCGTTTTGTTATGCAATCGTCCGTTTTCAGGCTGTAGAATTGAAAGTAAGAAGTGAAAAAAGACCCTGTATCAGAAATATAGATATGAAAAAAGACGTGACCTGTCAGAAAGAGTTTACATAACAACAAGAATATTGTAACCCTTTTGCAGGCACAATGCAGAGTTTGGGGGCGGATCGTGCAGAAAAACAAACAAAAGGTATAAAAATGCCACAGACCGGGAAAGAGCGACCTTTGGGGACAAATTTTGACGGATAAATTTGACAAATAAAATTTTCGGAAACTGTTTGAAAGGCATGGCTTTTTTGATATAATGAAACGGTCGGAGGACTTACTATGAGAAAAAACAAGGGAATATTTTTGGGACTTTTAACTGCATTGGCGGTTATGACAGCCGGATGCGGGCATAAAGAAGGCGAAAATATCAAAGCAGGATTTGAAGCGATCGGGCAGTCTGATTATCCCGGCGCGATCCAATGCTTTGAACAGGCTGTGGTATCGGGTGAGGATCTGGAGCTTTCTTACCGCGGATACGGGCTTGCCTATCTGGGCATGGCTGATTATGAAAATGCAATCGATTCTTTTGAGAAAGCGTTGGATAACGGAGGAATTTTTGCCGGGGATCTGGAGCGGGACATCAATTTTTATATGGCGACGGCTCTGTATAAAAACGGAGACGGAGAAAAAGCGGCGTCGCTGTTGGACGCAATCATTGAGAGCGATGAGAAAAATGCGGACGCTTACTATCTGAGAGGAAGTATCCTGATCGGTAACGGCAATTATGAAGACGGCGTTTACAATCTGGAAAAGGCGATGGAATACGCAGAGGATACCCATAGTATGAAGCTGAAGGTCTATGAGGCATTGGCGGAAAACGGCTATGAGGAAAAGGGAAGAGAATACCTTGTGCAGATGTTAGATGAGGAAAAGAACTTAAGCGATTATGAGCAGGGCGTGATTTACTTCTATCTGGAGGATTACGACAGCGCGCGCAATCATCTGGAGATTGCCAAACAGTCGGAGAAAAAGGAAAAAAACAGAATTGTCTATATGCTGGGACGTACTTATGAACAGCTCGGAGATATGAATTATGCAGGCGTACTGTATTCCGAATATTTGGAGGAAGACCCGGAAAACGCGCTGATCTATAATCAGTTGGGGCTGTGCAAGCTACAGGCGGATGATCCGGCTGCGGCGATTACCGCCTTTGAGACGGCGCTTGCCTTGAACGACGCTTCCATGACGCAGACGCTTAAGCGTAATCAGATCGCGGCATATGAGGCGGCGGGCAGCTTTGAAAAGGCGAAATCCCTGATGAACGAATATATCGCGGCATATCCCGATGACGAAGAGGCACGGAGGGAAGCGGTATTTTTGCAGACAAGATAAAAAGCAATACGATAAAATAACAGGAGTGAAAGAAAATGATCAATCGGTTAGTGGCTAAAATTAAGGAAACAGGCGCACCTATCGTAGTCGGGCTGGACCCGATGATGAAGTTTGTACCGGAACATATTCAGAAAAGAGCGTTTGCGGAATACGGAGAGACTTTGGAAGGCGCGGCAGAAGCGATCTGGCAGTACAACAAGGGAATTGTGGACGCTGTTTACGATCTGATCCCCGCGGTTAAGCCCCAGATCGCCATGTATGAGCAGTTTGGTATTCCGGGGTTGCAGGCGTTTGCGAAAACCGTAGCCTATTGTAAGGAAAAAGGGCTGGTTGTGATCGGTGATATCAAAAGAGGCGATATCGGTTCAACCTCCAGTGCTTATGCTGCCGGACATCTGGGAAAGGTACAGGTGGGCTCTAAGAGCTATTACGGATTCGACGAGGACTTTGTGACCGTGAACCCCTATTTAGGTTCCGACGGCGTAAGACCTTTTATGGACGTCTGCAGGGAAGAAAAAAAGGGAATTTTTGTATTGGTAAAAACTTCCAACCCCAGCAGCGGAGAGTTTCAGGACCGCGTATTGGAGGACGGAAAGACTTTATACGAGCATGTGGGTAAGATGGTGGATACGTGGGGAAGCGAGCTGATGGGAGATTCCTATAGCTATGTGGGAGCCGTTGTAGGAGCCACTTATCCCGAAATGGGAAAGGTGCTTCGGGAGATTATGCCGAAAGCCTATATCTTAGTGCCCGGCTACGGCGCACAGGGCGGCAAGGGGAAGGATCTGGTGCATTTCTTCAATCAGGACGGGCTGGGAGCCATTGTCAATTCTTCCAGAGGCATCATTGCGGCATATCAGAGCGACGCTTATAAAGAAACCTTTGGACCGGAGAATTATGCCGACGCTTCCAGAGCGGCGGTGCTCGCCATGAAAAAAGATATCAGTGAAGCGATAGGATAATTTGAAGCGGGCGGACCGGGCTTTTCTGCTTTCCGGCAGAAGCGCCGGTCCGTCCGTTTGCAACATCTGTTTGTCCGTTTACTACATTTCTGTTTTGTTTTCCGGCATTTCTGCCGATAGGAATATCAAATACAATTTTTATAAAGACAACTGGAGGTAAAACAGTTGAACATAGCCATATGTGACGACGAAGAGGATGTCCGCGTCTATGTGCGTGCTCTGATTCAAAAACAAAAGGTTCCCTGCAGCATCGTAGAATTTGCTTCGGGAAAGGAAGCGCTGCAATTTTTGAATCGGACGGATACAAAAGCCATAGATATCCTGTTTTTGGATATATCCATGAAAGAGGTGGATGGAATGGATGTGGCAAAACAGCTCCGCGACCGGATGGAGGAAAAGAAGGAAGCAGTCTGGGGAAGCCTCCCTCTTTTGATTTTTATGACGGGATATCCCCAATACATGGCGCAGGCTTTTTCGGTCAACGCGTTCCAATTTATTTTAAAACCGATCAGGGAAAGCGAATTTAAAAGAGTTTTTGCCCAGGCGCAGCGTGAATACCGGTATCTGACCGCAGACAGATGCTATCGGTCCAGAGAGATATTGGTAAAAAACGGCAATACAACAAGAAGTGTGTGTGCCGACGAAGTTTTTTATATAGAGAGCAGTAACCGGAAGGTTATTTTGTATATGCCGGGGGACCAGGTCGCATATTATGGCAAAATCGGTGAATTGGAGCTTGCGCTGAAACCGGATTTTTTCAGAATCCATAAGGGGTATTTGATCAATATGAAATATGTGGAGCGCTACAGCCGGAGCGAAGTGCAGATGAAAAACGGGGACAGCCTTCTGATTTCCAAATATAAATATCAGGATTTTGTAAAGAGCTATTTGGAATATATATCGGAGGGAAGATAGTTGAGCGCTGCCGGATATGAGATAATTTTACAACTATTCAGTATTTATCATGTGGGAATACAGATTGTTTTTCTGGTTATGCTGTGGGAGATTTTTTATCCGCCGGATCGGGAGAAAAGCGCAAAAGGGACCCTTTTGCTGGTGACGGCGATCAACCTGGCGGCGAGATTGGCGCCGGAAGATCTTGGAATGATCAGATATGCGTTGTCGGCGGCTGTGATTTTGTTATATTGCTTTGTGCGGTATAAAAGGCGGCTGGAAAAAGCGGTGTTTGTGCTGTTGCTGTTTTACAATCTGCATGCCTTAAGCTTTCTGGTTTCGGACAGCGTGTATCAGGCGGTAATTGACGGTATGTTTCGCGGGCTGCGTGAGGAGGTGCCCGGCTATTTGTCTCAGGTTTATCAAAAAACGGCGGTCTGCGAGGGCATATTATTTTTATGTTATACCCTGATTTTTCTGCTGATGATAAAAGGAATCAAAAAAGCCGTGCCAAAGCCGTTTCCCATGGAATGGCGCGAAGCCGTTTTTTTATCCGTTTTAAACGTTGTGGGTGGGATTCTTGCCGGAATGGTAAGGGATCTTTCCGTTGTACAGGTGGAGGGCGGCGTGTTTATCATGTTTGACGCAAGAGAAGAAATGATCTGGAAAGTGCCGCTTATTGCCTTTTTGATTTATACCGGAGAAGCAGCGGCAATCGGTATTCACCAAAGCTACAGGAGGCTGTTGCGGGAAAAAGAAAGAAATTACTATGAAAAACAGCAGGTCAGGGCACTGAAGCAGAGGTTGGAGGAAGCGGAAGGCTTTTACGGAAATATCCGCAAGGTAAGACATGATATGGCAAATCATATGGCGGCGCTGAAAGGGCTTGCAGCAGGGGGCAGATACGACGAGGCGAAAGCCTATTTGGAAAAGCTGGATGAAACGATGCAGGAACTGGATGACCGGTATCATACGGGAAACGCGGTAACCGATGTTATCCTGAACGATAAATACCGGAAGGCGAGGGAAGCGGACATTTCCTTCCAAGTGCAGTTTTCTTACGGGGAGGCGGATACGATACCGGCGTTTGATATGGGGATTATATTGAATAACCTTTTGGATAATGCAATCGAGGCATGCAGGAAGCTCAAGCGGGAAGAACGTTATATCAGCCTTCGTCTGCGGCGAAAGGAACATTTTCTGCTGTTGGAGGTGGAAAACAGCTTTGACGGACAGTTGAAATGGGAAGAGAAGGATAAGCGTCTGCTTACAACCAAGGTAAGCGGGCGGCAGGAGGATTTTGGTGAACACGGCATCGGACTGCAGAATGTCAAAGATGTGGCGGAACGTTACCTGGGGGATATGAAGATCAAAGTAAAGGAACATGTATTTCTGGTAACGGTAATGTTACAGCAAAAGGAAGAACATCATGAGAGTCACAATACAGACTGACAGGAAAAACGAATATAGGAAAAAAGAACATAGGAAAAGCGAGCCGCTTGCTTTTGTTTGACCGTCCGCATATAATTAAAGCGTGTAATCAAATGCTTTCACAGGAAAAAGAGGTGACCGCGGTGTATAACCCCCAGCTTGAAACGTTTATCCGTGTTGCAGATGCAGGCAGCTTCAGTAAGGCGGCGGAACAATCCTTTATCACGCCTACGGCGGTAATCAAACAGATCAATCTGCTGGAAGACGGATTAGGGGTAAAGCTTTTTGAGCGCACCCATCGGGGACTGACGCTGACCAAGGCAGGCGTTTCTTTATATAATGATGCAAAATATGTGATTTAATATTGCAAAGATTCCGTCATTCGGGCGAAGAATGCGATGCAGGAGGGAGATAACGTGATCCGCATCGGGACTTCCCCCATGACGCCGGCGGGCGTTTTGGTGGAGCTCTGGCCTAAAATCCATGAGCTTTGTCCGGAGATTAAATTTCAGCTCGTTCCTTTTGAGAATACGCCGGAGAATGCAAGAGAGATTTTGAAAAATCTTGGGCAGAACATTGATGTGGTCGCGGGAATTTTTGACGACACCATGTTGAATCTGCGAAATTGCGACGGTTTTGAAATTTCCAGACAACCGATCTGCTGCGCGGTATCCGTCCATCACCGCCTCGCGGATAAAAACCGTCTGAGCGTTCAGGATTTATATGGCGAACGGCTGATGCTGATGAAACGCAACTGGAGCCATTATGTGGATGTGCTGCGGGACGACATCTGGCAGAATCACAGCCGGATACAAATTGTGGATTTTGATTTTTACAGTGTGGACGTGTTTAATCGCTGTGAAAACAGCGACGACGTGCTGATGGCGGTTCAGGCGTGGGATCATGTGCACCCTTTGTTAAAGGTCATTCCCGTGGATTGGAACCATTCCATTCCCTACGGCTTGCTCCACTCCCACACGCCCTCGGAAACGGTGCAGCGTTTTCTGTCGGCGCTTCAAACAGTGTTGTGTCAATAGAGCCGTTGCTATGATTTGGAGATATAACCTTTAGGTATATACTGGTAAACGAAACGAGACTTCTGCGGAAGTCTTGTTTTTTTTATACTATAAACAGCAAATGACATAAGGAGATTTGCAAGGGAGGTACAGGTATGAAACGGATAATTGCGATGGGAAGCTTAGGCATTCTGCTTATGGCAATGCTTACCGCATGTGGAGATTTGGGCGAAACGGAAGATGCCTTGCCGAATGATCTTTATACCGCCGATACCGCCATATCCGATGTGATCCATGACCCTGTGTTCGGAGATTACGGCAGGCTGATCTTTCCTACAGACACCGGTTATTACAGCGGGGATACGCTGGGAGCGCTGCGGCTGGTCTGGTATCAGAATATTGATCCGGATGAAACGGTGGCGATTGCCAACTACATGAAGGAACACGCGGCTGCCGGCGACACCATCTTTTATGATATTTATACACAAGAGGAGAAGGCGGCTGATCCGGCAAAAGAGGATACGGGGCTGTTCTTTTTTAAAGGCAAACCCGGAGAACGGTTTGCGGTCTGCAATGCGGGCGGTGCCTTTGCCTATGTGGGCGCCATGCAGGACAGCTTTCCCCACGCTTTGGAGTTGTCAAAGCAGGGATATAATGCCTTTGCCCTGATCTATCGTCTGGGCGCACAGACGGCATGCGAAGATCTGGCGCGCGCCATCTGGTTTATTTTTGAACACGCTGAGGAATTGGAAGTGAATACCGACGGCTATTCCCTGTGGGGAGGCAGCGCCGGCGCCAGAATGGCGGCGTGGGTCGGTTCCTATGGAACTGAAGCCTTCGGCGCAGAAGCGCTTCCGCAGCCTGCGGCGGTTATCATGCAGTATACCGGATTAAGCGAATACGGCGAAAACGATCCCGCAACCTTTGCGGCGGTAGGTGAAAGCGACGGGATCGCAAGCTGGCGCGTAATGAAACGGCGGCTCGACGGTATGAGCGCTTTGGGAATCGACACGGAATTTCATTCTTATCCGGGGCTGGGGCATGGTTTCGGTCTGGGAACCGGTACAGTTGCAGAAGGGTGGATTGATGAGGCGGTCGCATTCTGGCAGAGGCAGTTATAAAAGCAGAAAGGGAGAAAAAAGATGAATAACTTTATTTTTGAAAACGCAACAAAAGTTTATTTCGGGAAAGGGTGCGTTAAAGAGTATTTGGGCAGTCTTACCGCGCCTTACGAAACGGTAATGCTTGCTTATGGCGGCGGTTCAATTAAGAAAAACGGGATCTATGAAGAAGTGACGGAATGTCTGAAAAAGGCAGGCTGCAAGGTGGTGGAATTTTCCGGTATCGGAGCGAATCCCACGTATGCCAAGGTGTCAGAAGGGGCAAAGCTGGTGAGGGAATCCGGGGCGGAGCTGATCCTTGCCGTGGGCGGCGGCAGCGTTATGGACTGCTGCAAAGCCGTCTCCATGGCGGCGGTGTATGACGGCGATATTTGGACGGATTTCTGGGAAAGCCCCGGCGTCATTGATTTTGAACCCCTTCCGTTAGGCGTCATCGTTACGGTGGCGGGAACCGGCAGTGAAATGAACGGCGGCGCGGTCATTACCAACGAGGAACGGAAGGTTAAGACCGGACGGGATTATCCCAAATGTAATGCCGGATTTGCCCTGATGGACCCAACCTATACTTACAGTGTAGAAAAGAAACAAATGGTATCGGGCGGGTTTGATATTTTATCTCATATTATGGAGACCTATTTCAGCGAGCCGGATGAGGACAACGTGTCGGATGACATTTCGGAGGCGCTGATGCGTGGCGTTATCCGTGACCTGCGGGCGGCGATTAAGAATCCGGAGGACTACACGGCAAGGAGCAATCTGATGTGGGAAGCCACTATGGCGGAAAACCGTATCATCAAGCTGGGCAAGCGGATGGACTTTGAGTGTCATCAGATGGAGCATCAGCTTGGCGCCTATACCAACTGTAATCACGGCGCGGAGCTTGCCGTACTGCATCCGGTTTATTATCGGCATATCTACAAGGACGGGCTTGTCAAATTTCAAAAATTTGCCGTGAATGTGTGGGGCATTTCCCCGGATGGCAAAACAAAGGAAGCGCTTGCCCTTGCCGGTGTGGAAGCGCTTGCCGGCTTCATCAGGGAAATCGGACTTCCCACCACCCTGCGGGAGCTGGGCGTGGATGAAAACACCGATCTGAAGGCAATTGCGGATTCCTGCAATCTTGCTCCGGGCAGCTATCGGAAAATGACTCATGAAGAAATCCTGAAAATTTTCAGGGAGTGTTATTAAAAAGAAATGTTAAGAAAGGATGATTTAGAATGAAAAAGCCAATTGCATTACTTTTAAGCGTATCCATAATTTTTGCACTGACCGCCTGCGGCAGTCAAAACGGCGGGAATAATACCGCAAACAGCCAATCCGGCAGCGAAGAAAGCGGGACCGCTGCGGCAGACATTGAGGAAGAGCCTGCCGGGGATTCAGAGGAGCAGGCGGAAGCGGTTTTGTCTGAAGCGGAAGATACGGAAGCCGGGGATACCGGGAGCGCCGGGGGAAAAACATTGGTTGTTTATTATTCGGCATCGGGAAATACAAAAGAGGCTGCAAATTATATTGCGGCGGCAACAGGGGCTGACCTGTTTGAACTGGTGCCGGTCGAACCCTACAGCGACGCTGATCTGAACTGGACGGATGATAACAGCCGCGTGGTGTATGAGCATGACAATCCGGATGCGAGAGAGGTAGAGCTTGAGGAAACCACCGTTTCCGATTGGGAGTCCTACGATACGGTCTTTATCGGTTACCCTATCTGGTGGGGAATTGCGGCATGGCCGGTGGGCAGTTTCGTTACAGCCAATGATTTTGCCGGAAAAACGGTCATTCCTTTCTGCACCTCCGCTTCTTCCGGGCTGGGAGAAAGCGGTGAGCTTCTGGCGGAGATGGCGGGAACCGGAGACTGGCAGGAAGGAATGAGATTCCGGTCCGGTGTTTCAGAGGAAGATGTCAGGAGTTGGATAGACAGTCTGGGGTTGTAAGGATGACCGGACGGTATGGCAACTAAGAAGGAAAGGAAGATTTTTTATGAATACAAGAGTCCTTGGAAAAGATTTGGAAGTATCGGCTGTGGGGTTAGGCTGCATGGGTATGTCCCACGCCTACGGAGCGCCGGCGGATAAACGGGAAATGACAGAATTGATCGCCCAGGCGGTGGATCAGGGCTGCACATTTTTTGATACGGCGGAAACCTATGGAACAAAGGAGCGGCCTCATGATAATGAGGAACCGGTGGGAGCGGCGTTGAAGCCTTTTCGCAACCGGGTAATCATTGCAACTAAGTTTGGCATCCGGTTTGACCGTAGCAGTAAGGCGGTCAACCTGCCGCTTATCACAGATTCCCGTCCGGAAACGATCCGCAGCTCGGTGGAAGGGTCCTTAAAGCGGCTGCAAACGGACCATATTGATCTTTACTATCAGCACAGGCTTGATCCGGAAATTCCGGTTGAGGAGGTAGCCGGAGTTATGGCGGATTTGATTCGGGAAGGGAAGATTACCCATTGGGGATTGTCTGAGGCGCAGGAAGAAACCATCCGCCGCGCCCATGCCGTCTGTCCCGTGACTGCGATTCAGAACCGGTATTCCATGATGGCTCGGTGGTATGAGCCGCTGTTTCCTGTTTTGGAAGAGCTGGGGATCGGCTACGTGGCATTTTCCCCTATGGCGAACGGGCTGTTAAGCGGTAAGTACGGAAAGGATACGGTGTTTGGCGGGCGTGAGGACTATCGCAGCATTATGCCGCAGTACCAGCCGGAAAACATGGAACGCAGCCGGGAACTTTTGGACTTGCTGCAGCATACGGCAAGGGAAAAGAATGCGACGCCTGCACAGATCTCCCTTTCGTGGATGCTTTGCAAAAAGCCCTACCTTGTGCCGATCCCCGGCACCCGCAGGAGCGAACGACTGACGGAAAATCTGGGCGCGGCAGACGTGAAGCTGTCCGCTGAAGAAGTTTCCATACTGGATAAGGCGCTGGATCGGATTCCCATGTCAGAGGTATATGGAGGCGCTCCCGTGACCCGGAAGTAATTATAATCAGGAAGGGAAAACATGAAGGATAGGAAAAGGAGCATAGTCGGGATAGCAATACTGATCGTTCTGCTTGGGACCGGGTGGCGGTCTTTGTCTTACCGCAGCCGGGGAACGGATGCAGCCGACGGCAGTCAGGCGAAAGAGGCAGAGGCGGCAGTCGGTGTTCAGCCGGAAGCGGCGGAGGCGCCGGCTGCCGATGAAACGGAAGAAAGCGTCCTTGGCTATGTTACGGAAGGAACCGAAGAATACCGGGGCTTTGTCATCGACAATGTGTTTCACTCTGCAAAGGAAGGCGATATCCACTACAATGTTTATGTCCCTGCAAGCTATGACGGCAGAAAGCCCTATGCCCTGTATTTTACGCTGCCCGGTTATGAAGGGCTTTATTTTCAGGGTGTGGCGCGCAATCTTCAATCCGAGGAATTTGGGTTTGAGGCGCAAAAATACAATGAAAAAATGATCATTGTTGCCCCGCAGCTAAGTGATTGGGGCGAGACCTCCGCCGACCAGATCATTGCTTTAGTGGAATATTTTCTGGAACAGTATAACATTGACCGTTCCAAAGTGTATGGAAGCGGCTTTTCCGGAGGCGGAGAAACCATGTCCCGGGTAATGGGCAAACGCCCCGATCTGTTTACCGCCTATCTGCAGGTCAGCTCTCAGTGGGACGGAGACTACGAACCGGTCGTAAAGAACCGGCTCCCGGTGTATTTTGCGATTGGTCGCGATGATGAATACTATGGCTCAAAACCCACCAGGGAGGCTTATGATACGCTCCGCGCTTTGTACGAACAACAGGGGCTTGGAGAAGAGGAAATCAGCGACCTGTTGGTGTTGGATGTAAAAGATCATGAATATTTTACCGACCGGGGAATGTCCAATGAACATGGAGGCGGCGGTTTGTTCGCCTATGACGGGGAAATTATGGGATGGCTGTTTTCCCATTAAACGGTCGGCAAAGCCTTTGTCAAAACGTGATAAAGAAAACTTTGTTACAGGCTTTTATGACAGGCGTTTCCGTAAAGAAAGCAGGGAGTGTGAGCAGAATGAAAAAATATAAACGGCTTGCCGCAATACTGGCGGTAATGATAATTGCGGCGGGATGCGGGACAGACCGATCCGGGACAGAGCGATCCGGAAGCGGGAGCGGAGAAGTCCGGGAAACAGAAAAAGAAGAGGCGCGCGACGATGCGGTCCGGATGGAGGAAAGGAATGATGAGGCGGTAACAAATGCAAAGCTGCCGGAGGAATTGGCGCAGATACCGGAAGATTACTTTGAAGACTCCGAATATCCGGGCACACTGGTGGAGCTTTGGTATGATACTTATGAATCCATGACATATGAGGAACATAGCCAGGTGCTTCATAAAAGAGCGATTGTCTATCTGCCCTATGGATATTCCGGGCAGGAAAAGTATAACGTTTTTTATCTGATGCACGGGGGATGGAGCGATGAGACGGTATATCTTGGCACACCGGACCGTCCGGCTGCATTTAAGAATGTTTTGGATCATGGCATTGCTGCGGGAGAGATTCAGCCCATGATTGTCGTTTGCCCCACCTATAACAATACCAGTACGGAGGACAGCGGGGACTACAGTCTGGCGATCCGCCTGACGGAAAATTATCACAGAGAACTGATCAATGATCTGATACCGGCGGTAGAAGGCGCTTACAGCACCTATGCAGAGGACACCACCATAGAAGGCATTCGGGCTTCCAGGGATCATCGCGCTTTTGCCGGATTTTCCATGGGCTCGGTGGCGACCTGGAGGACGTTTCAATACTGTCTCGATTCGTTTCGCTACTTTATGCCGTCCAGCGGAAACCTGACGTCTGACGGGGCATACATGGCGTCCATGGTAAAGGAAGCCGGATATACCTGGAAGGATTTCTTCATCTTTGCGGCGTCAGGTACAAATGACTTTGCGTATGCTTCTTTTAAAAATCAGATCGAGGCAATGACGGAGGCGGGAGACGGTACTTTCCGGTATGCCGATCAGGAAAAGGACGGCAACCTGTATTTTCTGGAGCAGGAGGGCGGCACCCACAGCGGGGAGTATGCGATGGAATATTTTTATAACGGGCTGTGCTGGATCTGGCAGCCGTAGGGCGTAGGAAAAAGAAAAAATATGAGACAACAAACAGCGGAGAGGCAAAAACGCTTCCCGGGAAAGCAGAGGTATTATGATGGAATATGTAACTTTATCAAACGGAGTAAAAATGCCGATTTTAGGATACGGCGTTTATCAGGTAACAAAGGAGGAATGCGAGCGCTGCGTGTTGGACGCTCTGGAGGCGGGATACCGCAGCCTGGATACCGCGCAATCCTATTACAATGAGGAAGAAGTCGGTTCCGCCGTGAAAAAGAGCGGAATCCCCAGAGAGGAGATTTTTTTAACCTCCAAGGTATGGGTGGAGCATTACGGATATGAAGAGACCCGAAAATCCGTGGAGGAATCCCTGCGTAAATTGCAGACGGATTATCTGGACCTGATGTTGCTTCATCAGCCCTTCAATGATTATTACGGCGCGTATCGGGCGCTGGAGGATCTGTATGACGAAGGAAAGCTGCGCGCCATCGGTGTTTCCAATTTCTATCCGGACAGACTGGTAGACCTTGCTTCCTTTACAAGGATTCCGCCGATGGTCAATCAGATCGAGACCCATGTGCTGAATCAACGCGCGCAGGATCATGAATGGATGGAAAAATATCATATTGCCCATGAGGCATGGGCGCCTTTCGGAGAAGGGTGCGGAGGACTTTTTGATAACGAAGTATTAAAGCGGATCGGTAAAAAATACGGTAAAACCACCGCCCAGGTCATGCTGCGCTGGAATATCCAAAGAGGTGTGATTGTGCTGCCTAAATCCACGCATAAGGAAAGGATGATTCAGAATCTGGACGTCTTCGACTTTGTATTGACAGACGAGGATATGAGTACCATTGCCGGGCTGGATACGAAGACCAGCGCATTCTTTTCCCACTATGACCCGAACATGGTGGAGTGGTTCGTAAAGATGGTGGAGGAGCGGAAAAAACAGCACGGCGGAAAAGAAAAATAATCAGAAGACATGTCCATGATAAAACAAGAATTTTTTAAAACATTTTACTTAGTTATTTTACAAATACTCTTGACCGATAGTAACAACCGGATAATATAATCGGAAGTACCAATCGATAGAGACAAAAAGGATGAGTATAATAGCAGCAAAGGAGGACGCAATGGACAGACCTTATATCATATGCCATATCTTAAGCGCGCTGGACGGCAAGATCGCCGGAACTTTCACAGGGACAAAGACAGCGCAGACGGCAAGTGAAGAATATGCCCGTATTCGTTTGGCGTACCGGGCTGAGGCGTGGCTGTACGGCACAACAACGACGAAAGAATTTACACAGTACAAAAAGCCTGTTTTGGAACCGGCTTGCGAGAAAGTACCGGAAGGGGACTATATCGCGCAAACCGGTCCTGGATTTTATTATATTTCGCTGGATACGGCTGGAGAAATCGGCTGGGAATCCGGTATTTTTCAGAAACCCGGCAGACCCGATGCTCATGTGATTGAGATTCTGACGGAAGAAACGCCGGCGGCATATCTTCGGAAAAAGGGCGTTTCCTACATCATCGCGGGCGATACTTCCCTGGATTGCCGGATTGCCGTTGAGAAGTTGAAACGTCTGTTTATGATCGACACAATTCTGATTTGCGGAGGTGGAATGGTCAATTGGACCTTTATACAGCAGGGCGTTGTAGATGAGCTCAGCCTTATACTGGCTCCGGCTGCAGACGGCGATCCTTCGTCGCCTACCGTTTTTGAGAAATCTGAATTGCTTGCCGCAACTGCGCCGGTAGAATTTCAACTGAAAAATGTAGAACAATTAAAGGACAGCGGCGTCCGGCTGACCTATCTTGTGAAGCAGGAAGCACAGTAAGTACAGAATGCTTTCAAAGCTGCGGCAGATCCGGTTCAGATGCTGCCGCCTACGCATTTGTCCCTGTCTACGCGGTATTTAAATATCGAAATCGGATTGAATACCGGATAAATGGCGCCCAGCGGGCAAATGTATTTGCAGAAGGGACGATAAATCATAACGGAAAGCAGGATTGTGAGGATAAGCGGTATGTTATTCCACGCATAAAGCCATCCTAAGGCGTTGTGCATGGATTTGTTCAGCAGGACGAGAGGGATTCCGCCCTCCAGCGTGCCTGCTTGATATTCCAGCTTCCGATGACTGCCTGCATGGCTCCAATGGGGCAGGCGTCTACTGCGCCGGAACCATTCGGGTGTTTTTTTACACGTTTTTTCTTATCCAATTCCAACACACTCCAAACAGATACGGACGGCTTTGGTCAGTACGGTTGTCATTTCGCCCCGCCAGATACCGTATCCCATCATAATCAGACCTGCTGCAGCCACACCTATGCCGGTAAAACGGCTGGTTATAAGGCGGCGCATTTTAGTTTCCCTCCTTCAGATTGGCAAGCTCCTGTTCAACAATCGTAAGCCAGTCCTCCAGACTCCTGCTTCCGCTGTAAGTTTCCCCGACGATATTGCCGTTTTTATCCACGAAAAAGGTTTCCGGAAAACCCTCGATTCCCGTGAGACGCCCTGATCTTTCATCTGTTGATAAAGTTGTTCCAGATCCGGCATTTTCTCCACGCACGGAGTACACCATGTGGTAAAAATGTTGACAAGCGTAAGTTCGTAATTCTCAAACATCTTTTGATCGAAAGCGTTTCCAAAAACATCCTGCGTGGAAAAGCTGCCGACCGACGTCTCGGACGCGCCAAGCGTTGAAGCGGCGGAGCTTTCCGAAGATTTGGAATAAACCGTCTGCCCGGTGCCGGAGGCACTTGGAGTTTCGGGGTCGAGATGAGACTGCCCGCTTTAAACTGAATGCTTTTTATTTTCCTGCCGGGCTTACGCTGTGTAAACTTAAGCAAATTAGCAGATGAAAAAAGGCAAAAGATTTGGTATGATAAAAACAAGCCGTTTTTATGAATCGGGTCAAAGGGTGTCTGCAAAGGAGTTAAAGAAACGAATGAAAGAGTGCATAAAGGAATTCGACGGAGTCGGGGAAATTGTATATGCTGCCGATACAAAGACGCATGAACTGTTGTTTTTAAATAAGGCGGGGCTGGAAGCTTTCGGATATGACAGCCTTGCTCAGGTACTGGGGAGAAAATGTTATGAGGTCCTGCAGGGAATGGATTTTCCCTGTGCCATTTGCGGCAACGACCGGCTGAATGATAAGGAATATCTGGAGCGTACTCATGAAAATCCCGTAACGGGGAGGAAATACCGCTTAAAGAGCAAGCTGATTCCCTGGGACGGGGAACGGACCGTCCGTATGGAAATTGCGGATGATATTACGAAAAGCGATATGCAGGAGATAGAGATCAGGATCAGGCAAAGGGCTAAGAGCGAGAAGATCGTCATGGACTGTATTAAGATGATGTATTCCTCTGTGGAAACCGATGAGGCAATCAGCAATACCCTGGAAATGCTGGGCAATTATTTAAAAGGCGAGCGGGTTTACGTATTCAGTATCCACGGAAGAACTATGGATAACACCTATGAGTGGTGTGCAGAAGGAGTTTCACGGGAGATAGATTCCCTTCAAAATCTTCCCGTGACCCTGATTGACAGATGGCTTCCTTACTTTAAGAAGGATGAATGTGTTATTATTGAAGATATCGAACAGATCAGAGAGACTTCCCCCGAAGAATACGAAGTGCTAAAGGTTCAGAATATCAGGTCTTTGATTACGGTTCCGCTTATAGAGAAGGAAAACCTGGCGGGATATTTCGGAATCGATAATCCGTGGGCGGACAATCTTCATGAAATATCCGATATTTTAAAAATGCTCGCCTATTTTTTCCAATCCTTGCTGGAAAGGAAAAACAGGGAGGACTATTTAAAGAAGATCGGCTTCAGCGACGGAATGACGGGCGCTTTGAACCGCAATGCCTTTATCCGGGACGTCATGCTTGATAACAGCAGGGAGCTCTTGACGGCAGGCTGCTTTTTTATTGATATCAACGGATTGAAAAAGACGAACGATACCTATGGCCATGAGGCGGGAGATAAGCTAATCCGGCAGATTTACGGAATTATCTGCAAGGTAGTGGGAATGCATCCGGTCTACAGGCTGGGCGGCGACGAATTTGTAGTGCTGTGCCGGAATATTTCCATAGAAGATATGGGGAAAATGGAAAGCAGGCTGAAGGAAGAGCTCGGAGGCAAAAACGGCTGTAGCGCGGCGGTCGGTCAGAGCTTTTTGGAAAATCCCGGGGATCTGTCCCTGCTTATGGAAGAAGCGGATAAAAAGATGTATCAGAATAAGGAAGATTATTATAAAAATCAGGGAGTTAAATCATAGGTTATTTGACGTCCTTGATTGAAATAGCCGGAAATATATGATAAAATTGAAACGGCTTTAATGCAAGGTAAGGGCAAAGAGCCCGTAAATGCGGAGGTTTAAGAGAAATGGAACAGTACAAGCAGGAATTTATCGAATTTATGGTGGATTGCAATGTTTTGAAATTCGGAGACTTTGTCACAAAGAGCGGACGCAAGACCCCTTTCTTTGTCAACACCGGGTTTTATCGTACCGGCAGGCAGTTAAAGAAGCTAGGAGAATATTATGCAAAGGCGATTCATGACAAATTCGGTCTGGATTTTGACGTGCTTTTCGGACCGGCGTACAAAGGAATACCGTTGACCGTCGCGACGACAATGGCGATCAGCGATCTGTACGATAAGGATATCAAATACTGTTCTAACCGGAAAGAAGTAAAGGACCATGGAGATAAAGGCATTTTGTTGGGAAGTCCCATAGAGGACGGCGATAAGGTGCTGTTGATTGAAGATGTGACGACCGCGGGAACTTCCATCGGAGAGACGCTGCCCATTATTCAGGCGCAGGGCGATGTCAGCGTCTGCGGGCTGGTAGTCAGCGTGGACAGATGCGAACGCGGCAAAGGAGAAAAGAGCGCGCTTGCGGAGATTTCCGAGACTTACGGCATGGAGACGACGGCGATCGTTACGATGAAAGAGGTTGTGGAGCACCTTTATAACAGACCTTACAACGGAAAAGTGTATATTGATGATACGTTAAAAGCGGCGATTGACGCATATTATGAGCAGTACGGAGTAAAATAAGGAGGACCGGCATGGAAGAAAAAGTATATAAAACAATGACAAATTCGGGAGCGTTAAATATTACACTGGGTATTGTTACCATAGCGGCTGGAATTGCCGGCGGCGTGCTTTTGATTATCAGCGGAGCCAAACTGTTGTCCGGAAAATCCAGACTCATTTTTTAGGGAATGGTGTCTATGCGGAAAAAGGGTTATATGTTTACCAACAAAAGCCATTCCGAGCGCGGAAAATTTTCCGCCGCTCTCGGCGCGATTTCCTTTATCTCAATGTGTCTGGTCATTTACATTTCCTACAGACAAAGGGGCGCGATGAATCCGAAGCTTGGAGCGGCGACGGTTTTTGCGCTGTTGTTTTCTCTTGCGGGAGAGGTAACGGGCATTTTATCGAGGATGGAAAAGGACAGGTTTTATCTGTTTCCCAATATCGGGATTATTTTAAACACCATTGTGATTTTGCTGGTGGGATTTTTATTTTATTTAGGAGTGAGTGGTATCTGATGGAAGAAAGATGGAGTTTGAGTATTGACAGAATCAGAGAAATTGAGTCGGAGCCGCAGTTAAAAGAACCTTATGGGAGCTACTTTACGCAAGTGGCTTCTTTTCTTTTGGCAATTGCAGAGCTTGCCGGTGCGCCGGAAAACGGCGGAGACTTGTGGACGAAGGAGACGGTGGAGCGTCTGTACCGGGAATTGGGAAAGGAAAGTTATGTAAACTCGTATACCAACCCTGCCCATGCGGTTTCCGTGTTCGGAGAAAAAATGGGGCGCCTGCTTTCCTTTGTTTATGCGGAAATGTTTTCTTTGCCCGCTTATGCGGCGGAAAGGGACCGGGAAGAGATTCTGATCCGCTTTGAGTGGTTTGTGGAACTGTATTGCATTTTTGAGGAAGAAACGGACGGAGACGACGCGCTGTATGAAGAAGCGTGGGAGTGCTGTTATTGGTTTGTCAGCGATTATATGGATGTGGAAACGGAAAAACGGGTAGGCGAAAAGGTAGATCCTTCTTTTGATTTTGCATACCGGCTGATTATGGAATCGGATTTATCCGATCCGGATTATTTGTACCGTTACGGCGAATATATTTCGGACAACCAGATCGAAACGGCGAAGTATCTGGGCGAAATGTCAAAAGAGACGCTGCAGGAAATGGCGGATACCTATACGGAAGGGTACCGCATCGGATTTATCAAGGGCAATAAGGACTTGTCCAAAAAAGAAGTGGTCAATATCATTTATCCCATCGGCTTTGAAAAGGTCGTAAAGTTAGCAATTGCTAATTTTGAAAAGATGGGACTGAAGGCGACGCTGATGCGAACGCCCCATTCTATATTTCATAAAAGAGGAACCGCCATCGGCGGTTATTACAGCAGCAGTCCCAATCGTCAGTTTGATTATGACCACAGGGAGGATGACGCGCTGTTTTTGGACAACAGACTGGTAAACCGCAGGCTGGAGGTGCTGGAAGAGGCGTATATCAAATATAAAGAGATTGCCGCAAAACACGGCGGACCCGCATGGATCGAGGTATTCGGCGAGGAAAATTTTGCGCCTGTTGATAAGCCGGAAGCATGCAGTTACAGCGAGAAGCAGCAAAAACTGGCGGTCAGCTATGCGGCGCGTTCGGGAAAGATTATCAACGCTTATATACCCGGCGAAGAAAGAAGTTTTACGATCATCGCCTATCCGATACCGGAAATCGGCAGGAATTACCGGGAGATCATGAAAGACACCATCGCTTTGAATACGCTGCCCAGTGAGAAATATGAAACGGTACAGCAAAAGATCATTGACGCCCTGGATAAGTGTGAATTTGTCAGGGTCTTTGGCATGAACGGCAACCGGACGGATTTGAAAGTAAAGTTATGTAAACTTAAAGAGCCGGATAGAATGACAAAGTTTGAAAACTGCGTCGCCGATGTGAACATTCCCGTAGGGGAAGTGTTTACCTCCCCGGTTCTGAAAGGCACGCAGGGGCTGCTCCATGTAAAACGGGTGTATCTGCGGGATTTATCCTATGAAAATCTGGAAATTGCTTTTGAGGACGGCATGGTAAAGGATTATAACTGTACCAATTACGGGGAGAAGGGGCAGAACCGGAAGTATATCAAAGATCATGTGCTGCAGCATTACGCTTCCCTTCCGATGGGAGAGTTTGCGATCGGTACCAATATGACGGCGTATGTAATGGGACGCAAATACGGTATTGAAGATAAGCTGCCGATTCTCATTGCGGAAAAGACGGGACCTCATTTTGCAGTGGGAGATACCTGTTATTCTCATGCCGAGGACGTGGCGGTGTACAATCCTGACGGAAAGGAAATCGTCGCAAGGGATAACGAGATTTCTTTGCTGCGTAAGGATGATGAAAAGAAGGACCGGGCATATTTTCAGTGCCATACGGACATTACAATCCCTTATGACGAACTGGGAAGGCTGTACGGCGTGACGGAAACGGGAGAAGAAATCGATATCATAAAAGACGGGCGTTTTGTGCTTCCGGGGACGGAAATGCTCAATGTTCCCTTAGACGAGGCGCAGAAAACGGAGCGCACAAATTAAAGTAAAACAGTTGCACTTATTTTTTATTTCCTGTACACTATAACCGAATGTAAAATATACGAAAAGGAGTGGCATTATGGCACAGGTTGGTATTGTGATGGGCAGCGATTCGGATATGCCCGTGATGAGTAAAGCAGCAGATATTTTGGAAGAACTGGGTATTTCCTATGAGATGAAGATCATTTCCGCTCACAGGGAACCGGACGTATTTTTTGAATATGCGAAGACCGCGGAAGAAAAAGGTTTTAAAGTCATTATCGCGGGAGCGGGGATGGCGGCTCATCTGCCGGGTATGTGCGCGGCGATTTTCCCGATGCCCGTTATCGGCATCCCGATGCACACGACGTCTTTGGGCGGAAGAGATTCACTGTATTCCATCGTACAGATGCCTTCGGGAATTCCCGTTGCGACGGTGGCGATTAACGGCGGAGCCAACGCGGGGCTTTTGGCGGCAAAGATCCTTGCTACCTCGGATGCCGCTTTGCTCGATAAATTAAAGGCTTATTCTAAGAAACTCAAAGAGCAGGTAGAAGCGAAGGACGCGAAGCTGCAGCAGGTCGGATATCGGAATTATTCCAAATAAATCACTTAAAAGCGAGGAGAAAACATAATGGATTACAAAAAAGCGGGCGTTGATATTGAAGCGGGTTATAAATCCGTAGAGTTGATGAAAAAGCATGTGAAGGAAACCATGAGACCGGAAGTGATCGGCGGTCTTGGCGGCTTCTCCGGCGCATTTTCCTTAGAAGCGGTTAAAAAGATGGAAAAGCCGGTTCTGTTATCCGGTACGGACGGGTGCGGCACAAAGGTAAAGCTTGCATTTCTGATGGACAGGCACGATACCATCGGGATTGACTGCGTTGCCATGTGCGTCAACGATATTGTCTGCGCGGGCGCGGAGCCTTTATTTTTCCTGGATTACATTGCATGCGGCAAAAATTATCCCGAAAAGATCGCGACGATTGTCGCGGGCGTTGCAGAAGGCTGCAAACAGTCCGGCGCGGCGCTGATCGGCGGCGAGACAGCGGAACATCCCGGACTGATGCCCGAGGAGGAATACGATCTTGCAGGCTTTGCCGTGGGCGTAGCCGATGAAAAGGATCTGATTACCGGAGAGAACATCAGACCCGGCGACGTATTGATCGGTATGGCAAGCTCCGGCGTACATAGCAACGGCTTTTCTCTGGTCAGAAAAGTGTTTGAAATGACAAAGGAAAGTCTGGATACCTATTATGACGAATTGGGAAAGACGTTGGGAGAAGCGCTGATCGCACCCACAAGAATTTATGTCAAAGCATTGCAGAACGTCAAAGCTGCAGGCGTCAGAATGAAGGGCTGCAGCCATATTACGGGCGGCGGATTTTATGAAAATATTCCCCGTATGCTTCCCGACGGCGTATGCGCCGTTGTCAGAAAGGACAGCTACGGGGTGCCTGCAATCTTTAAGCTGTTGCAGGAAAAGGGACAGATTGAAGAAAAGATGATGTACAATACTTACAATATGGGCATCGGTATGGTCGTTGCGGTAGATCCCGCGGATGCGGACAAAACCATGGAAGCGATGAAAGCGGCAGGCGATACGCCCTATGTGATCGGCAGTGTGGAAGCCGGAGAAAAGGGAGTCAGATTATGCTAAGAATTGTTGTCTGCGTATCCGGCGGAGGGACCAATTTACAGGCGATTATCGACGCCGTAAAGGACGGGACCGTTACCAATACGCAAATTGCGGGAGTGATCAGCAATAACAGAAACGCTTTTGCTTTAGAACGGGCAAAGGAAGCGGGCGTCCCCGCGGTCTGCGTTTCGCCGAAGGATTATTCTGACAGAGAGCGTTTTAACGAGGCTTTATTGGACGCCGTCAATCAGATGCAGCCGGATTTAATCGTGCTGGCGGGATTTCTGGTTACAGTACCGGCAAGGATGATCGCGGCATATGAAAATAAAATCATCAACATTCATCCGTCTTTGATCCCGTCTTTTTGCGGCGTCGGCTATTACGGATTAAAGGTTCACGAAGGGGCGCTTGCCCGCGGCGTGAAGATTTCCGGCGCGACGGTGCATTTTGTGGACGACGGGACCGATACGGGACCGATTATCCTGCAAAAGGCGGTTACAGTAGAGCCGGACGATACGCCGAAAACGCTGCAGCAGAGGATTATGGAAGAGGCGGAGTGGAAAATCCTGCCTGAGGCGATTGATCTGATTGCAAACGGTAAGGTGTCCGTGGTAAACGGCAGGGTCAGGATTGCAGAATAATATACGGTTGAAAAGCAGATAGGGTTAAATGCAGATAGAATAAAAAACAGGAATAGGATCACAGGAGGAAGCTATGAAAGTATTGATTGTCGGAAGCGGCGGAAGAGAACATGCGATTGCCATGAGCGTAAAGAAAAGTCCCAGGGTGGACCGGATCTATTGCGCGCCGGGAAACGCGGGTATCGGACAGATTGCGGAATGCGTGCCCATCGGCGCCATGGAATTTGATAAGCTGGTTGCCTTTGCAAAAGAACAGCAGATTGACCTGGTCATTGTCGGTATGGACGATCCTCTGGTAGGCGGTCTTGTGGACGAAATGGAAAAAGCGGGCATCCGTACCTTCGGTCCCCGTAAAAACGCGGCGATTCTGGAGGGCAGCAAAGCCTTTTCCAAGGATTTGATGAAAAAATACAAGATTCCCACGGCTGCATATGAAAATTTTGACGATCCGGCAAAAGCGCTCGCTTATCTGGAAAACGCTTCTTTCCCTATTGTATTAAAGGCGGACGGTCTTGCGCTGGGCAAGGGCGTATTGATCTGCAATACCTTAGAAGAGGCGAAGGAAGGCGTAAAATCCATTATGGAGGATAAAAAATTCGGCTCCGCGGGCAATCAGATGGTCATTGAAGAGTTTATGACCGGACGCGAAGTCAGCGTTTTATCCTTTGTGGACGGAAAAACCATCAAAATCATGTCTTCCGCGCAGGATCATAAGCGCGCAAAGGACGGGGATCAGGGGCTGAATACCGGCGGTATGGGCACTTTTTCACCGAGCCCTTTCTATACCGATGAAGTGGACGATTTTTGTAAAAAATATATTTATCAGGCGACCGTGGACGCTATGGCGGAGGAAGGCAGAGAGTTTAAAGGCGTGATTTTCTTTGGGCTGATGCTGACCAAGGACGGTCCGAAAGTGCTGGAATATAATGCAAGATTCGGCGATCCGGAGGCGCAGGTTGTCCTGCCGCGAATGAAAAATGATATTATCGAGGTAGTCGAGGCGTGTATCGACGGGACCCTGGATCAGGTGGATCTGCAGTTTGAAGACAATGCGGCGGTCTGCGTCGTTCTTGCTTCCGACGGCTATCCCGTTTCTTATGAAAAGGGCTTCCCGATTAAAGGGCTTGAGGCTTTTGACGGAAAAGACGACTATTTTGTGTTCCATGCGGGTACAAAGAAAACGGACGAAGGCTTTGTCACAAACGGCGGACGCGTCCTCGGCGTGACTGCAAAGGGAAACGATCTGAAGGAAGCGAGAAAAAAAGCATATGAGGCAACCGAGTGGATCAGTTTTGATAATAAATATATGCGCCACGATATCGGAAAGGCAATAGACGAGGCATAAGGAAGACGGAAAGGCGCCTGCTGTTTGTCAGGGAAAACTGACCGGAAAGATCATGGCATAAAACCGGGGCTGCCGTATTTATACATTGGGGATTGATCAAAGGAAACCTTTATAAAAACGCCGGTATTTAATCCGCGTATTTTGCGGATTTATGTACCGTTGCGTTTTTATAGAGCGAAAGCGTGTTTCCGTGATCCATCCCCAAATGTATAAATGCGGCAGCCCCGTTTTTTTTCTTATCCGCCGATGCGGGAATATTCTCCGGCACGCTACAATATATAGTTACGGACGGTTATTAAATTTTTATAATAATACCACATTTTGGTTGACGGCGGTTTGAGCCGATAGTATGATAATGATGTGTGAATATGCTGTCTGAAAGGATATTTTTTTCCTAAGAAGATACAATAATATAGGATACATATGAGGCGATTAGGTTTTGTGCCCATTGTTCGTTACATTTTGTAACAGAGAGGAGACATTATGACCGCTAAGATATTAAAAAAAGGTATGATTGTTTTTGTCGCATTGGTTCTTTCCACAGGACTGATGATGGGAAAACAGGCGCAGGAAGTATATGGAGCAGAGACGGGAAGCGCGGCTTCCTCAAATGCGTATTTGAAATCTCTGAGTGTGGACCCCGGCACCATGAGTCCGGAATTTTCCCCGGAGATTACGTCTTATACGATAACGGTAGGCGAAGATGTGGACAGAATCAGCGTTACCTGCAGTACGGCGGAGTCGGATTCCAAGGTCATTGAGGCGGGCGGCTTCAAGAATCTGGAGCTTGGAAGCAACGACGCGATCGTTACGGTGCAGGCGGCTGACGGAACCAAATGTTCCTATCATCTGACCATTAACCGCGGAGCGGCTTCTTCGGAGGAAGCGGGGACGGCTTCGGGAGAAAACAAGGCGGCTGATGAAGAGGACGGAATCGGTCAGGAAGATGGCGACAGTGAGAGCGGAGAAAACGCTTCGGATGAGGACGAGGTCAGCACACAGGTCGGTGTTGTGCCCGCCAGCATGAGCACCGAATCCACCCTGGTAGGCGGCGAGAGCATTTTTGCATCTTTTCAGGTAAACGCTACGTTTCCCCAGGAATTGCTGCCGGACGGTTTCGTGGAAGAGGAATATAATTATAAGGGAATGACGGTACAATCGGCATATTTTGCCGCAGGAGACCTCCGGCTTTTATATTTGTCGGCAGGAGACGGCACCAGCTCCGATTTTCGTATCTATTATGAGGATACGGACACCTTTATGGACTTTTTGCAGTTGAAGGGAACGGACGGAAAGTTTATTATGCCGGTCAGATATCAGGCGCAGATTAAGATTCCGGACAATTATACGGGCAGCTATCTGCCCTGGGGAGATAAGGTAATATCCTGCTATATTTATACGGAATTGACGGATAATCCGATTACGGTCTCAAACGGCGAAGAACAGGAAGAGGGAACGGAAGAAAATGCCGCCGAGACGGAGCCGGTACATGTAGAGGATCTGGATGAAGAGGTGGAATTTTATCTGCTCTATGCCATGAATAACGAGGGCGGCGAAAACTTTTATTTATACGACTCTGTAGAAGGGACTTACCAGCGGTATGTGGAGAGGGATACTTCTTATGAACTGGATCAGTCCTATTTCAAGTACAAGGATTTGGCGCATCAGCGCTTTGCGCTGATGTGTGTGTTGGGCGTTTTGCTGCTCATCGCCGTATTCTGTATTATCAATCTGGTAATCCGCAACAGAGAGTTGAAGGCGGATCTGGAGGATGAAGACGACGATCCCGACGGCGATGGTTCCGATGGGGACAAAGGCAATAACGGTGGCAAGGGCGGCAACAACAACCACAGGGGCGGCGGCAACGGCGACCGGGACGTTTCCGACGCACCGCAGAAAAAGAAGAGCGAAGCGCCCGGGGAAAAGCGCGCAGAGAAAACCGTAAAAAAAGAACCGGATGCAAAGGCGGAACCGGCGGCGCCGGCAAAGAAGCAGACAAAGGCGAAAGACGCGGTAAAAGCGGCGCCGGCGAAAAAACAGCAAAAAGCGCCGAAGCAGGAACCGGAATTTGATACCGCGTCGCTGGAAGAAAAAATTATCGGGCAGCTTCAGCAGGAAGCGGGAGAACCGGAGCCTGTGAAACGGGAGTCTGAAAAACGAGAGCCTGAGAGAACGAAAAAGCCTTCTAATTTTAAAATGATCAATTTATCCAGAGAGCCGGAGCCGACAGGGCTGGACGACGACTTTGAATTTGAATTTATCAATCTGGACGACGACTAATAAATGACGGAATGGAGGATATTAACCAATGGCCTATACAGAACATGCGAAAGCCGCACTGGCGGCGGCAAAAAGAATGGCCAGGACAACCGGACAAAATTATATCGGGACGGAACATATCCTGTTAGGATTATTAAAACAGCAAAACGGCGTTGCCGCTAAAATTCTGGAACAGCACGGCGTGACGACGGAACGGGTAATGGAAGTGATCCGGGAGCTGATCGCGCCCTCCGGTACCGTTTCCGTACTGGAAAGGGACGGATATTCTCCGCGTGCCATGCAGATATTGGAGGAAGCGGATAAACAGGCGGCGAGATTTTCTTCGGCGCAGACCGGAACGGAGCATATCCTTTTGGCGATTATCAAGGAAGGAGACAATATTGCCGCAAGGCTTCTGTATACATTGGGCGTCAGCCTGCAGAAAATGTATGCGGATACGCTGACGGCGATGGGAGAAGACGCGAATCTTGCCAAGGAAGATCTCAATCCCAAAAAGAAAAAGAATCCGACGAAAACGCTGGATCAGTACAGCAGAGACCTGACCAGACTGGCAAGAGAAGGAAAACTGGACCCTGTCATCGGGAGGGAAAATGAAATTCTGCGGGTAACGCAGATCCTCAGCAGAAGAACCAAAAATAATCCGTGTCTGATCGGAGAGCCGGGCGTCGGCAAAACGGCGATTGCGGAGGGGCTCGCCCTTAGAATTGCGTCGGGAGACGTACCTCCCACCATCAGCAAAAAGCGGGTCGTTACCCTCGACTTATCGGCGATGGTGGCGGGAAGCAAATACCGCGGAGAGTTTGAGGAGCGTATTAAAAAGGTCATCGGCGAAGTCATTGAAGACGGAAATATCATTTTATTCCTGGATGAAATTCATACGATTATCGGCGCGGGCGGTGCAGAAGGAGCCATTGATGCTTCCAATATTTTGAAGCCGTCCCTGGCAAGAGGAGAAATCCAACTGATCGGCGCCACCACCATAGAGGAATACCGTAAGTATCTTGCCAAAGACGCGGCGTTAGAGCGCCGTTTCCAACCGGTCAACGTAGAGGAGTCTACGGTCAGCGAAGCCGTGGAAATCTTAAAGGGCATCAGGCATAAGTATGAGGAGCACCATCAGGTAACGATTTCCGACGAAGCGGTGGAAGCTGCGGTCAAATTGTCCAAACGTTATATCAACGACAGAAATCTGCCGGACAAAGCAATCGACCTGATTGACGAAGCCGCTGCAGCGCTGCGGCTTAGGGGCATGAACCTGCCGGAAAAATGCAGGGAGTTAGAGGAGCAGATCAAGGCGATGGATTTGCAGATCGAGCGTTCCTTCAAATTCGATGCCTTTTCCCAGGCGCATGAAATCAAACTGGCGCAGGATGAACTGGTGAAAAAATACAACCGCCTGAAAGCGAACCACGAAAAGAAAATTGCGAACCGCAGTCTGGTAGTAGGGGAAAACGATATTGCCGATGTGGTTTCCATGTGGACGAAAATTCCCGTCAGCAAGCTCGCCGAAAAGGAGAGCGAACGTCTGTTGAAGCTGGAGAGCATTCTGCATAAACGGGTCATCGGGCAGGAAGAAGCGGTAACGGCTGTGGCGAAAGCGATGCGTAGAGGGCGTGTGGGTCTTGCCGATCCCAATAAGCCCATCGGTTCCTTTTTATTCTTGGGACCTACGGGCGTCGGTAAAACGGAGCTGAGCAAGGCGCTTGCCGAGGCGATGTTCGGATCGGAAAACGCGTTGATCCGCGTCGATATGTCCGAATATATGGAGCCACATTCCGTCGCGAAGATGATCGGCTCGCCTCCGGGCTATGTAGGGCACGACGACGGCGGGCAGCTTAGCGAGAAGATCCGCAGAAATCCTTATTCCGTCGTATTGTTTGACGAGATTGAGAAGGCGCATCCCGACGTATTCAATATCCTGTTACAGGTGCTGGACGAAGGGCATATTACCGATTCCAAGGGCAGAAAGGTCAATTTTAAAAATACGATTTTGATTATGACCTCCAACGCGGGAGCTTCCCGTATTGTGGAGCCGAAGAACCTGGGCTTTGCGGCGCAGACGACCGAAAAGCAGAATTATGAAAAGATGAAAAGCGGCGTGATGGAAGAGGTAAAACGACTGTTTAAGCCGGAATTTATCAACCGTATTGACGAGATTATGGTATTCCACCAGTTGACCAAGGCGGATATGCACAAGATCGTAACCTTGCTTTGCAAAAATCTGTGTGCACGGTGCAAAACGCAGATGAATATCGATCTGACCGTCACAGGCGCGCTAAAGGATCATATTGTGGATAAGTTTACCGATCTGAAAATGGGAGCAAGACCTTTGAAACGGGCGATCCAGACGGAGATTGAAGATCCTCTTGCGGAAGAGATTTTAGCCGGACATATCAAACCGGACAGCAGGGTCAGCGCGGGCGTGCACGATAAAAAAGTCGCTTTTACAGTGAAGGAATAGTATTTACCATGGGACAAAAATAAGGTATACTGAATATGACGGTATGATACGTAAATTCGGGTATACAAAAACAGGAGGATATAACAATGGCAGTAGTAGAGCAGTTGATTCGTTCCGAATCAGACGGTTCCATCAGTTTTGGAAACCATACTTTGGCGGCAAAGGCAAAGCTGGAGGATTTCCCTCATGCGGGAGACCTGTATAAGGTAAAAACCTTTCAGACTATGACGAAGCTTGAGAAAAACGGAATGTTTTTATATGAATCCGTTCCGGGCACCAGCGTCAACGAATTAAAGGAAACAGCCGAAGGTATGAGCTTTAAGGTAGAAGGAGCAACGGACGCGCAGATCACGCTGGGCTTGAAGGACGATACCCAGTATGAGGTGTTTGTAGGCGGCGAGAGCGCGGGAAAGATGAGCACGGGTCTTGGCGGAAAGCTCAATTTAAGCGTAGAGCTTGCCGATATGGGCGAAGTGGATGTAAAGGTGGTAGAAGCGTAAGATGGCAAAGGGCAAAGCGACAAGCGCTTTCTTTTGTCAGAACTGCGGCTATGAATCTTCTAAATGGATGGGACAATGTCCCGCCTGTCATACGTGGAACAGCTTTGTGGAAGAGCGGATTACAAAGAGCGTTTCTTCCGTAAGCGGCAGCGGAAAAATTGTTAATTCCGCCAAGGTAAAGCCGGTAGAACTGAAAGCTGTTTCGGGACAGAAAGAAGAGAGATTTGCAACCGGAATAGAAGAATTTGACAGGGTGCTGGGTGGCGGTATCGTCCCCGGCTCTCTTACGTTAGTGGGTGGAGATCCCGGTATCGGGAAATCCACCCTGCTTTTACAGGTATGCAGGCAGCTCGCAGAGCAGGATAAAGAAGTGCTGTACATATCGGGGGAAGAATCCCTGACACAGATTAAGATGCGTGCGGATAGAATCGGAGAGTTTTCCGATCGGTTTAAGCTCCTTACGGAAGTGAATTTAGGCGTGATCGCGGAGGTGGTACGAAACAGCCGACCGGAGGTTGTGGTAATCGATTCGATTCAGACCATGTATAATGAAGAAGTCAGCGCGGCGCCGGGAAGCGTGTCACAGGTCAGAGAATCCACGGGCGTGCTGATGCAGCTTGCAAAAGTGGAAAATATTGCGATCCTGATTGTGGGACATGTGACGAAGGAAGGGACCGTCGCCGGACCGCGAGTGCTGGAGCACATGGTGGATACGGTTTTGTATTTTGAGGGAGACAAACAGGATATTTACAGGATTTTGAGGGGCGTAAAAAACCGGTTCGGTTCGACCAATGAGATCGGTGTTTTTGAAATGGGAGAATGCGGCCTGGTGGAAGTTAAGAACCCTTCGGAATTTTTGATAAGCGGCAAGCCGGAGGGCGCCTGCGGGTCGGTAGTCGCCTGCTGTATGGAGGGGACGCGCCCGATGCTTCTGGAGGTCCAGGCGCTTGTATGCGATACCAATTTTCAGATTCCGAGAAGACAGGCGACCGGGTGCGATTTCAACAGAATGAATTTGCTGATCGCGGTTATTGAGAAAAGAATGCGGATACCCCTCGGCAGGGAAGATGCTTATGTCAACTTCGCGGGAGGAATGCGTATTTTTGAACCGGCAACGGATCTTGCCGTCGTGCTTGCATTGGTATCCAGCTATCGCAACCAGCCGGTGCCGGATGATATGCTGGTGTTTGGCGAAGTCGGACTAAGCGGCGAGGTCAGGGGCGTTTCCATGGCGAAGCAGAGAGTGACGGAGGCAAGGAAACTGGGCTTCCAAAGCTGTATAGTGCCTTACGCCAACGCAAAACAGGTGGAGGATATCAAGGGAATCAGGATTCATATCGTAAAAAGTATCATGGACGCCGTATCGCTGATCAGCGGGTAAAGGGCAATTCAGTTGTAAAAAATGATTGTAATTGTCTGATTTTGTCGATGATTGTAGCAATATAGTGCAAAATGAAAGCAATATAATTGTAGAAAAAAGTCAAAACAAGGAATATAATGACAATAGTTTAACGGAAGTTAAACTTGCTAATTAGCAATTCCGGAAGAATTCCCCTTTTACACAAACAGGTGGGTCGAGCGTCATAGGCGCTCGGCTTACTTGTTTTTATGTGAAAATTTTTGTGCAGCAGAATAAAAGCTGATATAAAAAAGGCATTTTATTGCAGATAGGCAAAAAAACGGCAAAACGTATATTGACAATTATTATTACAAATGGTAAACTTCAATAAAAGCATATATTTCTAACATTCTTTTGCACAGTACTGTGTATTCTTACTTTCTGCCGTAAGGCATCTTGAAATCAATGCTTTTAAATCCAATCAAATTATTTAATAAGCAGGGGTTTCAGATAGCGTTAAGCGGAACGGGTAACTCCTGTTACGAGGAGGTACAAATGAAAGAAGCACAGAGAAGGTATAAAGATACCGTGTTTCGGATGTTGTTTGCTGATCCTGTCAGAGCATTATCCCTGTATAACGCTGTAAATGGAACGGAATATGAAAATCCCCTTGCATTACAGTTTAATACTTTGGAAAACGTTATTTATATGAATGTAAAAAACGATTTATCATTTTTGATCGCGAATCAGGTCAATCTTTATGAACAGCAATCCACTCCGTCCGTTAATATGCCTTTGCGGGATTTGTTTTATATATCTGATATTTTTCAAAAGATGTTTTTAAACAGGACGATTTACAGTAACAGAATGATGAAGATACCGAATCCTGTTTTTGTAGTTTTTTATAATGGGCAGATGCCGCTGCCGGAGAGGATGGAATTAAAACTGTCCGATCATTTTGAGACGGCAACGGATGACCCGTCGATGGAATTAAAGGTAACTGTGTTGAATATCAATCCCGGGATGAACGAAGAGCTTAAAGAGAAATGTCCGTCTCTAAAGGAATATATGATTTATGTGGAAAAGGTCAGGGAATATGCCGAAATAACCGAATTGTCAAAAGCCGTGGAACGGGCGGTAGAAGACTGTATCAGGGAAAATGTATTAAGGGATTTTTTACTGAGCCAGAAGGCAGAGGTGGTAAAAATGAGTATTTATGAATATGACGAAGAGCGCGAAATGAAGCTGATCAGAGAAGACGAAAGAGAATTGGGACGGGAGGAAGGAAGAGAAGAAGGGAGAGAAGAGGGACGAGAAGAAGGCATACGTGCCTTGATAGAGACCTGCCGCGATTTCGGATTGTCCAAAGAAGAAACGGTTTCTAAAATTTTACAGAAATTCGCTTTGTCAGGGGAGCAATTGCAAAAATACAGTATTTACATAAATCAAAATTAGGGCTTGCATAATGTTGGGGGAGTATGCTATAATCAACTTCGGCGGTTAAAGAAGCCAACAAAGAAATAGAGGAATAGTACAGCGGTAGTGCGGCGGTCTCCAAAACCGTTAACGGGGGTTCGATTCCCTCTTCCTCTGCTAAGAAAACCAGTAGCTGTATGCCGCTGGTTTTCTTTTTTTATTATGATATCAGGAGGTATCGGGTATGGGCAAACAGGATTATGATGTGATTATTATCGGCGCGGGACCCGGCGGCATTTTTTGCGCTTATGAGCTGTTGGAAAAGGCGCCTGATTTAAAAGTACTGATGATTGAAAAGGGAAGAAGCATTGAAAAGAGAACCTGTCCCAAGCGTGTGACCAAACAGTGTGTGGGCTGTAAACCCTGCTCCATTACGACGGGGTTTGCGGGAGCGGGGGCGTTTTCCGACGGGAAATTATCCCTTTCGCCCGACGTGGGAGGTAATCTGCCTGCTATTTTGGGGTATGACAAGACCATTGAACTGATCAACGAATCGGATCAGATTTATTTAAAATTCGGAGCGGACGCCAATGTATACGGACTGGATAAGGAAAAAGAAATCCGCGAGATCCGTAAAAAGGCAATCAACGCCAACTTAAAGCTGGTGGAATGCCCCATCAGGCATTTGGGAACCGAAGAGGGATATAAGATTTACAGCAAACTGCAGAAGCATCTGGAGGAAGCGGGCGCGACGCTGATTTTCAACACAATGGTGGAACAGATTTTGGTGGAAGACGGACGCGCAGTCGGGGTTGTGACCGATCAGGGCGAGACATTCCATGCGAAGGAAATCGTTTCCGCCGTGGGCAGGGAAGGCGCCGACTGGTTTAAGGATAAATGCGGGGAAATCGGTATTGAGACGACGCCCGGAACTGTGGATGTGGGCGTGCGCGTCGAGGTGCGCGACGAAGTGATGCAGTTTTTAAATGAAAATCTCTATGAGGCGAAGCTGATCTATCATACGCCGACCTTTGACGATAAAGTAAGGACTTTTTGTACGAACCCTTCGGGAGAAGTGGCGACGGAATATTATGAAAACGGGCTTGCCGTGGTAAACGGTCATGCTTACAAATCTAAAGAGTATAAGACGAATAATACCAATTTTGCTATTCTGGTATCCAAAAACTTTACGAAACCTTTTAAGACGCCCATTGAGTACGGCAAGCAGATCGCGCAGCTTTCCAATATGCTCTGCGGCGGTAAGATCCTGGTCCAGACCTTCGGCGATTTTAAGCGGGGCAGAAGGACCACGGAAGAGAGACTTTGCAGAAACAATCTGATTCCCACTTTAAAAGACGCGGTGCCCGGCGATCTGTCTTTGGTATTTCCCCACCGCATTATGGTGGATATTGAAGAAATGCTGGAAGCTCTTGACAAAATTACTCCCGGCATTGCGGCGGACGAAACGCTGCTCTACGGGGTGGAGGTCAAGTTTTACAGCAACCGGGTGGTTGTCAACGAGGATTTTGAGACAAGTATCAAAGGTCTGCGGGCAATCGGCGACGGCGCAGGTGTGACAAGAGGGCTGCAGCAGGCGTCGGCAAACGGCATCAGTGTCGCAAGGAGTATTTTAAAAACGTATGGCAGATAAGAAGTATCAAAGTAAAAAAAGTCAGAGGATCATGGTTACCGGGCTTTGTGTATTCCTGGTATTGGCGCTCTGGGGCTGCCAAAAGCAGGATGCAAAAGAAAATCCGGAAACGGAGCAAAAACCTGTTACGCAGGTGGTGCTGACTACCGGATTTGAAAAAAACGAGGTGTTCCGCATCGGTAAGAGCTCCTGTTACACGGATGAGTTTATGGTATATCTGACCAATATCCAGAACCGCTATGAAGCCGTATACGGCGATCAGATCTGGAGCGTATCCAGCAACGGCGTTTCCATGGAAACCCGCGTCAAGGAGTCGGCTGCGGCGAGGATCGCACAGGTAAAGACTATGAATCTGCTTGCCGAGGAGTATCAGGTAAGTCTGACCGATGAGGAGGAACGGCTGATCGACCAGGCGGCGGAGGAATATTACGGTTCGTTAAACGAGACGGAGATCAAGGCGATGGGAGTCTCTAAGGAACTGATCGCCCGGTTGTACCGGGAATATCTGACCGCGCATAAGGTATACGTCTATATCATCAGGGACATCAATCCCGAAATCAGCGACGACGAGGCGAGAAATGTGACGGTGGACTGGATTTTCCTGCGCTCGCCCGAGGAAAAGGAAGAGACTGCGGCGCTTGCAAAGGAGATTCTCGGACGTCTGGAGAGCGGAGAAGATTTTTATTCGCTTGCCACGTCATACAGCGATGATAAGGTCGTGACCCATACCTTCGGCAAGGGACAGGCGGATGAGGCGGTAGAGGAATGCGCCTTCAATCTGGCGTCGGGGGAAACAGGCATGGTGAAAGGCACGGAAGGATATTATATTATTCATTGCGTCAGCACCCTGGACCGCAAGGAAACCGACGCCAATAAGGAAAAAATCATTGCGCGGAGAAAGAAAGAGGCGTTTAACGAGGTTTACGGCACCTTTGTCAACAATCAGGTAAAACAATTCAACGAAGCTCTATGGGAAGAGATTGGCATGATCCATGACGGGAATGTAACGACCGAAGGCTTTTTTGATATTTATGACAAGTATTTTCCGGAGGAATAATTGCGGATTTATAAAAATTTAAGATTTGTGAAACCCTTGATTTTACTGGGTTTGCACGAAATTATTAGCACTCAGATAAAATGAGTGCTAATTTTGTGTTGACTTAATTTTCCAAGGGTTGTAAACTTCATATTGTTGAGTGGTCCGACGGAGGCAGGATGCCGCTGCCATCCGAAGAGAGACCGGATAGGAAAGAAAGGAATGTGATTTTTATGGCAGACAGACATGGCAGTTTATCGATTAACAGCGATAACATTTTTCCGATTATTAAGAAGTGGTTGTATTCCGACCATGACATCTTTTACAGAGAATTGATTTCCAACGGCTGCGACGCCATTACCAAGCTGAAAAAGCTGGATATGATGGGCGAGTACACGTTGCCGGAGGATTATCAGCCCAAGGTAACGATTGAGGTCAGTCCCGAAAATAAGACCATTACCATTACGGATAACGGTCTTGGCATGACGGCGGAAGAGGTAGACGAATATATCAATCAGATCGCTTTTTCGGGAGCGACGGATTTTATTGCCAAATACAAGGATAAGACCAATGAGGACCAGATTATCGGACATTTCGGTCTGGGCTTCTATTCGGCGTTTATGGTGGCGGATGCGGTGCATATTGATACCTTATCCTATAAGGACGGCGCCAAAGCGGTTCACTGGGAATGCGACGGCGGTACGGAATTTGATATGAAGGATGGAGACAAGGCAGAGGTCGGGACAACGATTACGTTGTATGTCAACGAGGATTGTCTGAAATTCTGTAACGAATACGAAGCGAAAGAAGTAATTAAGAAATATTGTTCCTTTATGCCTTATGAAATTTATGTAGGCAGATTAAATACGACGGAGACAGAGGTCATTAAAGAGGCGGAGCTTCTTCCTACCGATGAAGTCGTAGAGAAAATCGAACCCAAAAAAGAAGAAAGTGCGGACGACGGAGAGGGAGAAAAGAAGGAAGAGGAGCCGAAGGTACGGATTAAGAGACGCCCCGAGCTCATCAACGATACGCATCCTTTGTGGACAAAACACCCCAATGAGTGTACGAAGGAAGAATACCTGGAATTTTACCGCAAGGTATTCCATGATTATAAGGAGCCCTTGTTCTGGATTCATCTGAATATGGATTATCCTTTCAACTTAAAGGGGATTTTGTATTTCCCCAAGATCAATATGGAATACGAGTCCATTGAAGGAACCATTAAATTGTACAACAACCAGGTGTTTATCGCGGATAATATCAAAGAGGTAATTCCGGAATTTCTGATGCTGCTAAAGGGCGTTATCGATTGTCCGGACCTGCCTTTAAACGTATCCAGATCCGCGCTGCAAAACGACGGTTTTGTTAAGAAAATTTCCGATTATATCAGCAAAAAGGTTGCTGATAAGCTTGCCGGCATGTGCAAGACCGAAAAAGAAGAGTATGAGAAGTATTGGGACGATATCAGCCCCTTTATCAAATTCGGTTGTTTAAAGGACGATAAGTTCTGCGAAAAGATGACAGATTATATCCTGTTCAAGAACCTGGACGGAAACTATATGACGCTGCCCGAATGCCTGGAAGTAAAGCCTATCGATCCCGACGAGGCGGAAAACGCAACGGATGAAAACGGCGAGAAAGTGGACGCGCAGATCGTGGACGAAAACGGCGAACCGGTGCAAACGGATGCTGACGAAAACGACGGGGATGCGGAAGAGGAGAAGAAGGAAAAGGTAATCTACTACGTAACCGACGAAAAGCAGCAGAGTCAGTATATCAATATGTTTAAACAGGCGAAGATGGACGCCGTATATCTGACGGAAAAGATTGACCAGCCTTTTGTCAGCCAGCTGGAGGCAAAGAATGAAGGAATTAAATTCAGCAGGATTGACGCGGATCTGACGGAATCCTTTAAATCCAGAACGTCCAAAAAGACGCAGGAGGAATATGACGCAAAAGCGGAAGAAATCGGCAAGATGATGCAGAAAGCCTTGAAAAAGGATAAGCTGACTGTTAAAATAGAGAAATTAAAGAACAAGAAAATTTCTTCCATGATTACGATTTCCGAAGAAACCCGCCGTATGCAGGATATGATGCAGATGTACGCGGCAAGCGGTATGGATATGGGAATGTTCGGCAGCGAGGGAGAAACGCTGGTATTAAACGCCAACCATCCTTTGGTTGCCTATATCATGGAGCATGAAGACGGTGAGAATACCAAGATGATCTGCGAACAGTTGTATGATCTTGCGATGCTTCAGAACGCGCCTTTAGCGCCTGAAGAAATGACCAAGTTTATTGCACGCAGCAATGAGATCATGATGCTTCTGACCAAATAAGGAAGATTTATGAAATATATCCTGTTGTTTATCAAAACATTATTGCGCCTGGTTTTAAAGCCGTTATCCTTTGTGCCGGCGATCCTTGTGATGGCGATGATCTTTCATTTTTCATCCCAGGGAGGCGCTGACTCAAGCGCGATCAGCTATCAGGTCAGCAAGGCGCTGGTAACGGTGGCGGACGAAGTCTTAGACAAGGATTGGAGCGAGGCGCAGATTGAGGCGTTTGCCGAAAAGTATCATTATCCGGTAAGAAAACTCGCCCATTTTTCCGAATACTTTCTCCTTGCCGTATCCGTGGCGTTTCCGCTGTATGTATACGGCATGAGAGGAATCTGGCTTGTGCTGTTTGCCGGCGCTTTCTGCGTGGGATTCGCCTGCCTGGATGAGTACCACCAATCCTTTGTGGCGGGCAGGCTTCCCTCTAAGAAGGACGTTTTGATTGACAGCTGCGGGGCTTTTCTGGGGATTATCGTTACGAGAATCGTCGGCTTCATCGGGCGAAAAACAATATTTGCTCCCCTGGCGAAGAAGCGATAAACAACCTTTGCAGTGGAATTTCATCAAAAAGCGGGCTGCCCCGGAAAGAAAAGGCAGGCAGTCCCGGCAAGAGGCAGACAACGCCCCAATAAGAAAAGGCAGGCAGCCCCGGCAAGAGGCAAACCCTGCCCCAATAAGAAAGGGCAGCGTCCCGGAAGGAGACAGACCCTGCCCCGGAAAGAAAAACAGACAGATATCAAAGGAAACCTTTATAAAAACGCCGGTACTTAATCCGCGTATTTTGCGGATTTACGTACCGCTGCGTTTTCATAGAGCGAAAGCGTGTTTCCGTGATATCTGTCTGTTTTTCTTTCCGGGATAGCCGGCATCTAACCGGGACAACCGCTATTTTTGCCTAGCCTTTTGTCCCTTCCGGCGAATCAATCTGGAAGCTGACTTTCAGGATAAAGCGGGAGCGGTCGTTTTCGGAAATTACCGTGCTGAAATCTTCCTCATAGGCATTGTTGATGATCATATAGCCGTTTTCAAAGGCGTACCGTTTCAGCGAGCGGTACACGTCCGGTAAATCCACGCTGTTGCCCCGGTGGAACATGGAAAGATAGAATCCGGCGGGGCGTTCAAGACAGTTTTCGTCGTCGATTTCATATTCCAACTGATAGCAGCCGTAGGATTTGCGGAAAGTGTTGTTGATAATATCCTTATGCAGCACAATTTCGCCGATGGATACGTTGCTGTTGATATGGATATTCCGGCACTTTTGCAGGTACTCCCGCAGGGTGGGAAGAAATTTGGTAATGGAACCGTCCCGTTTGGAAGTGGGAAAACTGTATAAATAAACGGGTTCCGCCAGCTTTTCGATATACGGCTCGTCAAGGCGGATATAAGGTTCCGCTTCAATGGTGTTGATGGTTGCCTGCAGCAGGCGCTGGATATGCTCATAACGGAAAATCTTCTCTTCTACATTTCTTAAATTTTCTTTCAGGATTTCCAGATTTTCTTCTTTTGTATTGTGATATAAAAAGTCCTTGATATCCGTCAGGGACATGTCCAGATAGCGGAGCTGGGAAATGGTCTCGATCTGGTAAATCTGGTTTTCGCTGTAATAGCGGTAGCCGTTTTCACCGACGGATTCCGGTTGAAACAGCCCGATCTTTTCATAGTGCATCAGAGTCGCTTTGGTCATGCCGCATGCTTTGGCAAAGGTGCCGATTTCAAATTGTTCATCTTGCATAAATTAACTCCTCTCATATTGGCTGTTTTGTACATTGAGTATAATGTTACATTATAGTTTAGAATAATCTTAAATGAAAGATAGATAAAAAACAAGAGAAAAAATACAACATTGCACAAAATATTGCACAAAAGAAGGGAGGAATGGATGCAAATGGATTGTAAAAAGCTGTTAGAAGAAATGACACTGGAGGAAAAGGCGTCCTTGTGTTCCGGGCTGACCTTCTGGAAGACCAAACCGGTAAAGAGGTTGGGCGTAAAGGAAATTTTTATGAGCGATGGACCTTATGGAATCAGGAAACAGAGCGAAGAGGATTCCTATCTGGATTTTCATACTTCCAAAAGCTACATTTGTTTTCCCACCGCGGCGGGCATGGCGGCGTCCTTTGACAGGCAGTTGTGGCATGAAATGGGCGCGGCGCTCGGAAGGGAATGTATGGCGGAGCGGATCGGCGTTTTGCTGGGACCGGCGGTCAATATCAAGCGTTCGCCTCTGGGCGGCAGAAATTTTGAATATTTATCGGAAGACCCCTATGTGACGGGAATCCTCGCGGCGGAATATGTGAAGGGAATGCAGGAACAGGGAACTTCGGCGTGCGTCAAGCATTTTGCGGTCAACAACCAGGAGACCAGAAGGATGAGCGTTTCCGCCAATGTGGACGAACGCGCGTTGTTTGAAATCTACCTGCCGGCGTTTGAACGAATTGTGAAGGAAGCGTCGCCCGATCTGATCATGTGTTCCTATAATCGGATCAATCACGTTTTTGCGGCGGAAAATAAATGGCTGTTGACGGAGCTTTTAAGAGAAAAATGGGGATTTGAAGGCGTTGTCGTGACGGACTGGGGCGCTGTGTGCGATCGCGTGACAGGGCTTGCGGCAGGCGTGGATCTGGAAATGCCCGCTTCGGGAGGCGGCAGCGACCGGGAGATTGCGGAAGCGGTGGAAAAGGGCGCACTGGAAGAAGCGGTTCTGGATGCGGCGGCGCTCAGGATATTGGAACTGAGCCGTAAGCATGAATGCAAACAAACCGTCCGGATCGATTATGGGAAAGAACATAAACTTGCCCAAAAGATTGCGGCGGAGAGTATGGTATTATTAAAAAACCAAAGGAATCTGCTGCCTCTGCCGACGAAAGGCGTTACGGTTGCTCTGATCGGAGCGTTTGCAGAGCAGCCCAGATATGAAGGAGGGGGAAGTTCCCATATCAACAGTTGGAAGGTAGACGCTCCCATAAGTGCAGCCGAGGATTTTCCGGCGGTTACGTTCCTCTATGCAAAAGGTTATGATGCAAATGGGCAGGACAAAAAGGGACAGGATGAGGTTCTGGTCGAAGAGGCGGTAAAAGCGGCAAAAAATGCAGATTACGCCGTCGTATTTGCGGGACTGCCCGAAAGCTATGAATCCGAAAGCTATGACCGCAGACATCTGAAGCTGCCTTCGGAGCAAAACAGATTGATCCGCCTGATCAGTGAGGCGCAGCCTGATACCGTCGTCGTCCTGCAAAACGGCTCGCCTGTGACAATGCCGTGGATTGACCGGGTGCCTGCCGTACTGGAAGCGTATCTTGGCGGAGAGGCGTGCGGAAAGGCGATTATGGACACGCTGTTTGGGAAAGTGAATCCTTGCGGGCATCTTGCGGAAACCTTTCCCCTGCGTATTGAGGATACGCCCTGTTACCTGGACTTTCCGGGGAGGTATGACGAAACGGATTATCGGGAAGGCGTGTTTGTGGGGTACCGCTATTATCTGAGCAAGAAAAAGCAGGTGCTGTTTCCCTTTGGATTCGGTCTAAGCTATACGGAATTTGAATTTCGGGATTTAGAGGTTTTTGCACCGGATTTTCCGGAAGCGGAAGGAAAGACGGAGTTTTGCGCCGCGGTCACGGTGCGGAATGCGGGGACAAGAGCAGGAAAGGCGCTTATCCAGCTCTATGTGGAACCCGACGCCGCTGCAGCGCCCGTATTAAGACCCCTTCGGGAGTTAAAGGGATTTGAAAAGGCAGCGCTTTTGCCGGGGGAGGAAAAACGGGTAAATATTACCATGGATAAAAGAGCGTTCGCGTTTTATGATGTAACTATTCACGATTGGTACACGGCTCCCGGAACCTATAAAATACAGATCGGTTCCGACTGTGAAACGATTCTTTGTGAAAAGCGGATCTATGTGGAACCGGTGCAGATAAAGAAGATTAAAATTGACCGCAATACGTTGATCGGGGATTTGCTGGAGTCTTCCGGTACGAAAGAAGTCATGGAAGAAGTATTGCCGTCTCTTTTAGAAACCATGGGAGTCGGCGGCGTCCGGGATGAAAGCGGGAAACTGCAAAAAGAGCGTATTCCGGCGTTTGTACGGGAACTGCCCCTGCGTTCGCTGATCAGTTTTACGGACGGCGTTTTTTCAAAGGAACAGTTGGCGGAACTTTTGGAACGGTTAAAAAAGACGCAGATGCGGGACGATGAAAGGAGATAGAGCATGGAAGAAAAGATTTTGCTGGAGGCGGACGGAATATATAAAAGCTTCGGCGCTACAAGGGCATTAAAAGGCGTAGAGCTGAAACTCCACGAGGGAGAGGTCATGGCGCTGATCGGCGAAAACGGTTCCGGAAAATCTACTCTGGCGGCGGCGATCACGGGCGCTGTAAAAAAAGACGGAGGCACTGTGAAGTTTCTGGGGAAGCCTTTTGAACCGGAGACGATTCTTGAATCCCGCAGCAAGGGCATTGCGGTACTGGCGCAGGAGCTTGGGACCATAAGCGGTATGACTGCGGCGGAAAATATTTTTCTGGGGATGGAAAAGGAATTTGGCTGCGCGCTGAATGTGCGAAGAAAGAAAATGAATCAGGCGGCGAAGGAAATCCTGGTTTCCGTAGGCGCTGGAGATATTGATCCGAAAATGCCGGTGGAGAAGCTGAGCTTTGAGACAAGAAAGTTGATAGAGGTGGCGAGAGCCATGTATCACAAACCGGATGTGCTGATTGTGGATGAGACGACGACGGCGCTTTCCCAGAAGGGAAGGGATATGATTTACCGGATCATTGAAACGATGAAGAAGGAAAAGAAAGGCGTTATCTTTATTTCCCATGATCTGGAAGAGGTGCAGAAGGTGTGCGATACGGCGGAAATCCTCAGGGACGGCGTTTATATTACAAAACTAAGCGGAGACGACGTGACGCCGGATCATATGAGAAAGCATATGATCGGCAGGGAGCTGACGGGGCACTATTACCGGGAGGAAACCGGGGGAAGCTGGGAGAAAACGGTGGTGCTGGATGTCAAAAACATTTCCAAAGGCATTTTAAAGGATATCAGCTTCCAATTACATAAGGGAGAGATCCTCGGGCTTGGAGGTCTGACCGAATGCGGGATGCACGAATTATGCAAGATCCTATACGGGGCGGACAAGCCGGAAAAAGGTACGGTTACCGTCTGCGCTGACGGAAAGGTCATTCGGTCCACGACGGACGCGATGAAAGCAAAGATCGCTTATCTGCCGAAGGACAGAGACCAGGAGTCTTTGTTCATGACAACCAGTATCAGAGATAACATTACCGTAGCGTCTCTGGGGCACATGTCCCGGAAGGGATTTATTTCTCCCAAAAAGGAAAAGGAACTCGCGAAAAAGATGTCCGGGCGGCTGGAGATCAAAATGCGGGATATGGAGCAGCAGGTAAAGGAGTTGTCCGGCGGCAACAAGCAAAAGGTAGTCGTCGCAAAATGGCTTGCCAATGATTCGGAAATTCTGATCATGGACTGTCCCACCCGGGGAATTGATATCAGAGTCAAGGCGTCGATCTACGGGCTGATGGAGGAACTGAAAAAAGCGGGCAAATCGATCATTATGGTATCCGAGGAGATGCCGGAGCTCATCGGCATGTCGGACCGGATTTTGATTATGAAGGACGGACGCATGACCGGGGAATTTGCCAGAGAAAGCGTAACGGAGCAGATGCTGATTCAAAAGATTATTTAGGAGATATGAGAATGGATAAACGAGAAAAAATAAAAAAGATGATAAAACCGGTAATTCCTTATCTTGGGCTGATGATTGTATTTCTGTTGTTTGCGCTTACGACGGACGGAAAATTTGCCACGGTGGATAATATGAAGCTGATTATTACCCAGAGCGCGATAACTATGGTGGGAGCCGTTGGCTGTACCTTTGTCATGGCTCACAACAATCTGGATTTTTCCCTGGGCGGCGCCCTGGCGCTGTGTTCGGTCATTTCATTCTTTGTCTGCGAGAAGATCGGATTCGGATGGCTGGTTGTGATTTGCGTGGCGGTGGGTATCCTCTGCGGACTTTTTACCTCCCTGATCCATGTAAAGGCGGGAATCCCCGCGTTTATGGCGGGACTTTGCGTGATGTTTGCGGGGAAGGGCGTGGCGCAGGCGGCATATGCCAATAAGCCCATGTTCCTGCCGGGGAACGTTACTTCCATGAGCACGCTGCCCTTTTATCTGGGGATCGTCCTTGTGGTATTTGCAATCGGGTTTTATTTGTTCCGCTATACAAAAATCGGTAAATATAATAAACTCATCGGTTCCAATCCGCGGACGGCGAAGCTTTCTGGAATATCCATAGGAAAGTATAAGACGATCGCTTTTGCCATCAGCGGGATCTGCGTGGGGCTTGCGGCGTTTATGACCATGGTCAGGACCGGCGGCGTTACGGGTTCCACGGGAACCAATTTTGAGACTGAGGTTCTGTTGTCCTTAACCTTGGGCGGCATTCCCTTAACCGGCGGGTCCAATACCAAGATCCGCTCGGCGGTAGTCGGGACGTTAATCTATTATTTCTTAAATAACGGACTTGTCCTGTGGGGGATCGACGCCAATATGGTCAGCATTATCAAAGCGGTAATTTTCCTGGCTGCGGTCGTGATTACCATGGACCGGGGAAGAAATGAAATTGTAATCTGAGTTATAAATCCGGCGCGCGGAATTATATACACAACAATGAAAATGAAGGAGGTTACTTTATGAAGAAAAAAGTGATAGCAATTTTGATGTCGGCAGCGATGATGATCACCATGCTTGCCGGCTGCGGATCTGCGGCAGCGGACGAAAAAGGCGCCGACAACGCGCAGACAGAGAGCGAGCAGTCCGTGGAGGAGACGGATGCAAAGGAAGAGGAGAGCGTCCAAAGTGCGGGAACCAGAAAAATCGGTGTTATTCTGTACGGAAAAGACGACACCATGGGAGCCGCCGTATATTCCTATCTGAATTTTGCGGCGGAAGCGATGGATGTGGACCTTACCTGGGCGTTTGGCGATTATGACGCGGCGGCGCAGCTGACCACCTGTCAGAATATGGTGGCGGCGGGGTGCGAAGGGATTCTCATGATGCCCATGGACAATGCGGCGGTACAGCAGGTAGCGGCTTACTGCGAGCAGAATCAGGTATATTTCGGACTGATGTTCCGCGATATTACCGACGATACGATCAAGACAACGGTGGAAGGCTATGAATATTATGTGGTGGACGGCTTTGAAAACGACGAACTGTACGCACAGCGTATGGTGGAGTACATGGCGGAAGAATACGGCGTTTCCAATTTCGGAGAAATGTCTTTGTATGCAAGCTCTCCCCTGGTAGCGAGAAACAACGGCTTTGAAAGCGGTTTTGAATCTACGGACGCTGTAAAACTGGCGGAATTTCCTTTCCCGACGGATTCCAGCACGCAGACAATTGCGGCGGGAATTGAAAACTTTATCAATTCTTATCAGGATATGGACGCGATTGTATTGGGCGCATCCAGCGTAGGCGCGGGCGAAACGGTTATGAATACCCTTTCTACCATGACCGAACCGGGCGCGGTTAAAGTGGGAACCTTCGACGCCTTTGAAGGCATGGACGAGGCGTTTGAATCCGGTTATCTCGTATACGTGGCGGGCGGCGTAGGCATTGAGTCCCTGTTTGATTTTGTAGTCCTTTACAACGCCGTAGACGGTACGCCTTTATCGGACGATCTGGTTGTGCTGAATATGTCGGAGATCGAAGTAAAGAGCGCGCAGGACTGCAAGAACTACAGTCAGTATATTGATAATCCCGACCATCAGATCTTTACGGCGGAAGAGATCCGGAACATGTGCAGAAGATATAATCCCGACGCAACTTTAGAGGATATCCAAAGCTATATCGATCAGTACAGCCTGGAATGGGTTGTTGAAAGAGCGGCGCAGTAAGCCGTAAAATGAGAAACAGAAAGGATTTGTGGGACCAATGATGAAAAATAAAATAAAGACAGCCGGAAAATTTATCAGCGTATTCCTGCTTCCGGCGCTCCTGTTTTTGGTATTACACCTGTTTGCGTCGGCTACCATTACTTACTTGAATATTCCCTCTCTGTTAAAGCAGGCGATTGCTCCCGCAATCCTCGGATGGGGCGTATTGTTCAATATGAAGGTAGGCAACTGGGACTTCTCTGTCGGGTCCCAGGTGCTGTTAGCGGCAATTATCGGCGGCAATCTTGCCATAAAACTGAATATGGGGATTTTCGGACTGATCCTCTGCTGTTGTCTGGTGGGGCTCGCCTGCGGAGCGCTGGTGGGAGGGATCTACTATTTTCTCAAGATCCCGACGATCATCGTATCCATCGGAATGCTTTTGATCTATGAGAGTCTTGGAAGCATTGTATTTGACGGAGGCGGCGTTAAGGTGCCCCAGGAATGGATCGTGTTCGGCTCGTTTCCTTACAATCTGATCCTGCTGTTGGTAATCGGCGCCTTTTCCTATCAGTTGATCAACCATACCACCTTCGGATACCATATCCGGGCGGTAGGGAGCAATGCAAACGTGGCGCAGTCCAACGGGATCAACGCCTACAAGGTAAAGACTTCCGCATTGACGATGGTAGGCTTGTTTGCAGGATTTTACGCCATGACCAATCTGGGTATGAACGGGGTCCAGAGGACGGTAAGCTCCATGGGTACGATGTCCACCTGCTTTGACGCCATGATGTGCGTATTTGTGGGAATGGCGTTGAGCTACGGAGTCAATATTGTCATTGCCATCTATATCGGAAGCCTGTTTATGCAGATTATCAAACTGGCATTTATGGTATTCGGACTGCCTAACGAATTTAACAGCATTGTGATTGCGGTAATCGTACTGGTGTTTATTGCGATTAACAATAATCCCCAGGTATTTGAAAAACTGAAACAGAAAGTGCAAAACAGCATAGGAGGAAAGAGAAGGGTAAGTTATGAAGGTTAGAATGATATACAGACAGGTACAGAGAGTGCCTTTTGAAAAACTGTATCCGGTCAGGGAGCTGGATAAAAAGCTGGAGGAAGCGGAAGCGAGACTGGGCTTTCCCAAGCCGAAAAGGTACAGAGCTTTTTCCAGCGGGGAAATGTCCCAGACGAGGGTCCAGGAAAGAGAATTTGAAAGCGTGGCGGATTTCGGACGCGCCATGGCGAAGTGGGCGGAGGACGAGACCTGCCAGCGGCTGGAAATCGAAAAGAAAAATTATATGGAATGGGAAAGAAACGAGCTCTACTATGCGGACGATCCGGACGACCCGGTCATTCCCTGGATACAAATGGCGGCGGAAAAGGAACCCACCAGGAAATACGAGGTCAATGAAAATTATTTGATGCCCAAGGATCAGGACGCTTATAAAGGATAGCGAGGTAAAACAGATGAAAGTAAGAATTTTATACCGCCAGACCCAGGAGATTCCCTTTGAGAAGTGGCTTCAGGAGCTGGAGCTTGAGAGAAAAACGGATATAGAAGAGGCAAGGCTGGGACATCCCCTTCCCCGCCGTTACCGTGCCTTTACCGGTACGAACCACGCCAATATCCGGGTACATGAGAGAGAGTACGAAAGCATCGAGGAATGGGGCAGAATGTTTGAGGAATGGTCCGAGGACGAGGAATGCCAGAAACTGGAGGTCGAGAGGCATAACTATTACACGTGGGAAAAGGAAGAACTCTATTTTGTAGACGATCCTAACGAACCGATTATGCCCTGGATACAAATGGCGGCGGAAAAGGAACCGACCAGAAAATATGAAGTAAACGAAAACTATCTGATGCCGAAGGATCAGATGAAAACCGAATAAGGAAGACGTGATCCGGCAGCCCGGCGCGGTTATCTGTGATAAGATGCGGCGCAGGACTGCCGGATTTGTGATTCCCCACTGTACTTTTTTTCAAATTATGATACAATAAAATTGATTGACATAGCTGTCATAAATCTTAGCTTTTGAAGGGTCAGGGGTACATATGCAAAAAGAAAAATTGAGCAGAGAAGAGTTTTTAATGATGTTTCGGGAAGACGTGATCCGCCTGTCACGTTATATTCCATGGTTTGAAAAAAAGAGCGGAAGCGATGTGTCGAAAAATTATCAGGACGGGAACAAAATGAATCATACCCTTTCGTTTCCGGTCTATGACAGCATTTTACTGTCTTTTTTGAACGAAGCAAGCACAACGGTGTTTATGGAGCAAAACTATCAGTATTTCTACACCAGGCACCGGATTCAGGATTATGAAGATGAGTTGAGACTTATTGAAACGGCGGATATCATGCACATGGAAGTGCTGCAGTGCATTTTGTCCAGATATGTATTCGGCGGTCTGACCAAGGCATATTTGTGGAAGGACGGCGTGGAGCACCGCATTTTTTTAAATATCTTAAAGAAAGCGAGACAGATTATTGAATTTTGGGACCAGCCGCTGGTCATAGAGGATGAAATCATTCCCGAGGAAGAGGAACCCGCGGAGGAGCCGGAAACCGCAGAAACGGCGGCAGAACCGTCGGAGGAGCCGGAAACCGCAGAAACGGCGACAGAACCGTCGGCAGAGCCGGAGCCCACAGAAACGGCGATAGAACCGTCGGCAGAGCCGGAGCCCGCAGAAGCGGAAGCAGAGCCGGAAACCGCAGCAACAGAAGAGACGGAGTAAAATGCTATGGGAGAAAAATCACTCAGGAAAAAACAATTTATTTTGAAAAAGGCAAGAGAAGTCTTTGCAAAAAAGGGCTACAAGGACGTAACGATGAAGGATATCGTAGAGGCGTGCCAGATCAGCAGGGGCGGGCTGTATTTATATTTCGACAGCACGAAGGAAATCTTTTTAGAGGTGCTGAATATGAAAGAAGAGAGCGGAAGCGGGGAAGAAGATGTGTTCACGAAGGCGCTCAGCGAAAACGCGTCCAGCTCCGATATTCTTGCGCTGTTTTTGCAGGAACAGAAAAAGGAATTGTGCGACCGTGAAGACAGTCTGACAATCGCCACTTATGAATTCTTTTTTGCCAATAAGCTTCCCAAGGGAGAAAATCCTTTGAAGACGCAGTTTGACGCAGCGGTTCAGATCATTGAAAAGCTCATTAAAGACGGTGTGGAGACGGGCGAGTTTGACTGTGAAGATCCCAAGGGCGCGGCAAGAAACATTATGTATGTGTTAGAAGGGCTCAGGATCATGTCCCAGACCGTGGGCATTACCGAAAAGACCGTAAACAGGGAGATCCTGTATCTGATGAAAGGACTTTTGAAGGAAGCATAAAGGAAAGATTACAATGATAGAAAAGGTAGTTTCAACAGCTCTCCCGGTTCAGGAAGAGCTGAAAATCTATAGAAATCATATGGAACCGGCAGATCCGGGCGAAAACAGAGGGCGCATCAGCATTGTGACGGGAGCCCACGGCGACGAGCTGGAGGGACAGTTTGTCTGCTATGAACTGATCAAAAGGATCAGGGAGCGGCAGGAGTGCCTGAAGGGGACGGTGGATATTTACCCGGTATTAAATCCTCTGGGAATGGACAGCGGGGTGCGTACCGTCCCGAAAATCGATATGGATTTAAACAGAATGTTTCCGGGCAGCCGGGACGGCACGATGATGGATAAAGTCGCGGCGGGAATCGTGGATTCCTTAATGGGCTCCGATATCTGCATCGACGTCCATGCGTCGGATACCTTTGTCAGGGAAATTCCCCAGGCGCGGATCAGCGATGAATTTGAAGCGATGATGGTGCCCTATGCAAAGCATCTGAATGTGGATCTGATCTGGATCAACGCCACGGCGACCGTCCACGAGTCCACCCTTGCCTACAGCCTGTGCAAGTTGGGCGTACCGGCGCTTGTGATGGAAATGGGGCTTGGCAACCGGATCAATCAGACCTATGGATTGCAGGTCGTAGACGGCATCTTTCATTTGATGGGCAAACTGGGATTGTGGGAAGGAGAAGACGTTCCCGTGAAAGAGCCGATGCTCATTACCAACGGCGATATTGAATTTATCAGGGCAAAGGAGTCGGGAATTTTTCTTTCCTGTGCCGAAAATAACACCTATGTGGAAAAAGGGGAGAGGATCGGAGCGGTTGTAGATCCCCTGAGAGGAGAAACGATTTACGAAGTAAAGGCGAAATCCGACGGTCTGCTTTTTACGCTGCGGGCGCATCCGGTGGCTTATGAAGGCGCTCTGCTTGCCCGTATCATCAAAGGCGTGAAGGAGGCGGGAAAATGAAAGAACGGATCATTTATTCCATGAAAGCGCCCTATCGGGACAATTATGCGATTAAGGGTTACAGCTTCGGAAAGGGAGACCCCAGCGCCTGCATTTTAGGACCCGTCAGGGGCAATGAAATCCAGCAGCTTTATATCTGTTCCCAGCTTGTCAAAGCGTTCCGGGAGCTGGAGGCGAATAACTGTATCAGCAGTAATAAAGAGATTTTGGTCATTCCCTGCATCAATTATTATTCGATGAATATGGGGAAGCGGTTCTGGCCTTTGGACAATACGGATATTAACAGAATGTTTCCCGGAAACGACTATGAAGATACGACCTGCCGGATTGCAGACGGGCTGATGAAAAAAATCAGGGATTACAGCTACGGAATCCAATTCGCGTCCTTTTACATGAGCGGCGAGTTTGTACCTCACGTGAGAATGATGGAAACGGGATATCAGAACACATCGCTGGCGAATTTGTTCGGGCTGCCCTATGTGGTAGTGCGTAAGCCGAAGCCCATCGATACCAAGACGTTAAACTTTAACTGGCAGAATGAAATGACCTCGGCTTTTTCCGTATATACCAATAAAAACAACGAAATCGATGAAAAAAGCGCAAGGCAGGCGGTTGCCGCGGTCCTGCGGTTTTTGACCAGAATGGGCATCATCAGATACGACAGCCACAGCGGCTATATCTCCCATATCATTATGGAAGAAGACTTAAGCAATGTAGAAACGACAAAAAGCGGAATCTTTAAGGGGCTTGTGACGCCGGGAGAGGAAGTCCGCTACGGACAGCCTCTGGCGGAGATCATCGATCCTTATCTGGGGGAAACGAGAGAGGTTATCCGCGCCGGAACCGAAGGCATCATCTTTTTTGCCCATACGGACCCTCTGGTCAACGAAGGCGATATTGTCTACCGCCTCATACACCGTTTGCACGAATAACGATAAAAGCGGATAAGAAGATCGGCTGTTTCTTTGGAAACCTGTTTTCCGGAGAAGCAGCTTTTTTCCGTCAGAGCGATCAGATCGGAAATGCTGTTTCCGTCCCAGTCGCCGGGCGTAAACCCGGTCAGCAGTTCTGCGAGGAGTCTGCCTACATCCGAGGGCAGGGTTAAAGCTGCGTCCGGATGTTTTTTGGCAAGCAGGCGGCTAAGCTTCCGGTACTCATGGGAAATGCAGACGTCGAACCGGCATTCCCGGTAAGCGCGTCTGCGGCGGTGCCAATCCCGCAGCTTTCTGTATGCGGCGGACAGCAGAGGATAGGCGAGCAAAGCCGCCAGAATCAAAAGAAAGACTCTTATTATGGGAGAGTTTTGGAACCGGAGGGAGGCGAATAAATCGTCGTATTGCGTATCGGTGCCGTCTCCGTTTGTCTGGGACGCGCCGCCGCCTGTGCCGAATAGTCCGGAAAGGGCGGAAAGAAAATCACCGTAGGTCGTTTCTTCGTCGTCCGATGAGGGAGGCGTCACTTCTACGGGCATCCAGCCGAAGCCGTCCACATACACTTCTACCCAGGCATGGGCGTCGCCGTCGTTGACCTCCACCTCTACCACGTTGGAGGCGCCCAGAATATTTTCTCCTTCAAAAAAGTCGTCGTATTGATATTCCGTAGCCTGCGCCCGGTCGGAGATCGCCGCCTGGGTAATCACATATCCTTCCACATAGCGCGCGGGAATGCCGTAGGAACGCAGTAACAGCGTCGCCGCCGAAGCGAAATGGGCGCAGTACCCTTTTTTCTGCGTGCCGAGGAAATAGGTCACAAAATCTTCGTCGCGGGGCGTTGTGCCCGGCGCCATATCGTATTCGTAATTGACGGTCAGAAACTGTCTGATCAGAGAAATCTGCTCGGCAAGATTGTTACCTGTGCCGATTGCGTCCTGATAGCTTTCGATATCATCCCGGATCTCGTCAGGGATCTGCAGATAATTGTTGTAACATTCCGTCTGATAGGTTGAGAGCGCCGCGTTCCCGTCTTCCTTTCGGTATGCGTCAAAAGAGGCAGCCGCTCTGTCTTCCAGATCGGTCTGGGAAGGAGAGTAGGGAACGTAGTCGATGGTTACCGCCGTGTCGGCAATCACGGGCATGGAGCCGTCCAGTATATTTTCATTTGTTACGGCGCCCCGGTCCGTGGTATCCGAGGTATAATACGGCTGATACAGATAATTGGGCGCAGCGTCTACGTTTTCGATCATCATGGACGCGGACATGGACGGAACGGCGCCTGCTTCCATCATCGCCTGTAAGGTATTGCTTTCTGTAAAGGCGCAAAATTCGTGGTAGTCCTGCACCGATCGGGTTCCGTCATCGGAAGAACCGGACTCCCCCTGCACGGACGCAGGATATTGATAAGCGGCTTCCGCGCTGTTAGGCGCTTTCCAGGAGGAAGAAGTATAATGGGAACCGACGAACGCTTTGAGGTATACGGTTTCATAAGCATAAGGGACAAAGGTAACGATCAGGTCCGTCTGATAGTCGGGGCGCACGCTGCTGATGCCGCCCAGCCGTCCGTTGCTGATGCCGCCGGTCGCTTCGTAGCGGTTAAAGAAACCGGAGATACCGTTTTGTACGAAAATCTTTACATAAGGGTCTACGGCTGATTTCATCGAACCGGACTGGGATGCTTCGCTTTCGGAACGGGACGCCGAGGCGTTTCCGAAAAAGGAAAAGAACAGCGATACCACCAGGGCAAACAGACAAAGCTGCACCATATTGCGGGCGTTGGATTTATAAAATACAAACTGCTTTTTCTTCCTGGAATATTGAAAGGAAGCGCGCCGCTTTTTTCCGGGATAAATAAAATAATAATGCCCGCTGTGCTTTAGAAAATAAACGGCAAAGTAGGAAAAGAACAGCAAAATTAACGATAGTAAGGAAGGATATTTGCCGATATAAATACCTAACTGCAGGGGCAGAAAGGTCAGATAAAAGGTCGTGAGGAAATACATTTCTTCAAAAATGCCCACATTGATCAATATGGCAAGAAAGATCCCGATAAAGATAGCCGCCGCGGTAATGGTCAGGTAGCGGTCTGCAATGGTTTCCGTGGATTCTCTGGTAAATAACATGAGAAAGTGGGAACTGTAATCTTCGTTGATGATGTTGATCAATGCCTGAAAGCCGCTGTTGGCAAGCTGGCGGTAACGGATCAGCATGAAGGTAAAGATCAGGAAAATAACCGGATATCCCAGATTGAACAGCCATTTTTTCAGATGAATCAACGACAGAATCATGGAAGAAATAAACAGGACAAACAATACGAGCAGATAATTGTAGGAAATGTCAAATTCGGATAAAACGCCGCTGATACAGCCGAAGGAGGCGGCAAAAATCAAAAGCCCCTTAATCAGACAGTGAATCAACGAATCACGGCTGTCGGAAACGGAGTTTTCCTCAAGGACAAAACCGGAAAAAGGGGCGCTTGCCGCGTCCTGTTTTGTTTTTTTCTTTTTCAAAAATAAAAATTTATTCGATGACATCTGCGACTCCTTTGTGGGTTACATGCAGTAAGGTGCCTTTTTTCATACCGGATCTGTGATAAATGTCCAGCGCCAGATTTTCAGTATCGTAGGCGGGCTCGTAAAAGAAAGCGGCGAAAGCGTTTTCCAGGTCGGTCTGGGAACGAATGGTTGACATAACAAAATCTTCCTTCGCCGTGGAATAGACGGCGCAGACAAAGATTTCTCCGGTCCGTATCAGCTCCAGGGCGAGAGCCCACGCTTCTTCAATGGCGTTGTCCAAAGCGTTTCTTAAGGCTTCTTCCTGTCCGCAGTCTTCTTCTGCGGGCTGGAACAGCTCAAGCAGCAGGAAAAATTCATTGGTAGAGGTGGCTTCGTTTTCTTTGACCATCAGCTTATCGATTTTGCTCGACAACTTCCAGTGGATTTTCTGCAGCCGGTCCCCGGGGCGGTATTCTCTGATATCCGTCACATTGGAGGATACGTTGCCGGATTTGCCGGATTCCTCAAACTCGTCGAAGCCTTCGCTGTAGAGCGCTTCGTGGCGCCCCTCCCGGGGCGCGGAATCGGGGAATACGCGAAGCTGCGCGGAAATATCCAGATCCCGTTTGAATCGGAACAGATGCAGATAATCATAACCCGCCAATTGTGTCACACGGGCTTCGTACAAGCCGCATTTGGTCAGCCTTACGGGGAAATTGAGCCGGTTGGTATAGCGGGAACGGAGAGAAAGCATATGGGTCGCGGCTTCCTCTTCATGATAGAGCAGGGAACAAAACGAAAACTCAGCCTGCGCCGAAGCAAAGGGAATTAAGGTGGGATTGTCCAGCAAAAGGGCGACCTGCGCGGTGCTCCCTTTGATCGTCTGGGGCGGTCTGGTTACCAGGGAGACCTTCAGATGGCGGAAGCAGTAAGCGGACAGAAAATAAGAAAAAACGGGCAGGCACAACTCCAGCACCACCAGCATAAAAAAGAAGGTCTGCAAATAAAACATGGCAAGCAGCAGCGTAAGGGCAAAAATAAGTATGTATGATAAATAGGATTTGAAAAAAGTGGATTTTCTCAATGCAGATCTCCTTGTTTACGAAAGCTTCGGAACCGGTACGGCGGTCAAAATCTCCTCCACGATATCCGCCGCGTCCTTATCCGCGGCTTTTGCCTTGGTGGAGAGGATCATCCTGTGATTGCATACGGAATAGAGGATTTTGTGAATGTCTTCGGGCGTTACATAATCCCGGTCTTCGTAGCAGGCGTGCGCTCTTGCCATTTTCAGGATCGCAAGGGAACCTCTGGGAGAAATGCCCTGGGAGAGCAAATCCGTGCGCCTGGTCGCTTCGGTCAGGGAAACGATGTAATCGCAGATTTCATCGTTAGCAAAGACTTCCGCGGTTTTTTGCTGCAGAGAGCGAAGCTCGGCAACGGTCAGGATCGGATTAACCTGATCTATTTGCTCCATGGAATGACCTTTTAAAATTTCGGTGGCGGATTTGTGATCGGGATAACCCAGGCTCAGTCTGACAAAGAAGCGGTCCAGTTGGGAATCCGGCAGCTTCTGGGTGCCGGAAGCGCCTACCGGGTTCTGGGTGGCGATTACCAGAAAGGGCGGTTCCAGATCATAGGTCGTGCCGTCCACGCTGACTCTTTTTTCTTCCATAACCTCCAAAAGCGCCGACTGGGTTTTCGGAGAAGTACGGTTGATCTCGTCCGCGAGAAAGAGGTTGGTAAAGATCGCGCCCCTGCGGAACGTGAAATCCCCGGATTTGTTGTCATACATGGAAAAACCTAAAATATCGCTGGGCAGTACGTCCGGCGTAAACTGCATCCTTTTATAAGACATGCCCAAGGAGCGGCTTAAAGCCACGGCAAGGGTCGTTTTACCCACGCCGGGAATATCTTCCAACAGAATATGTCCCCCGGCAAGCAAGGTACATAAAACGGAGTCCAGAATATCGTCCTTCCCCCGGATTACTTTTTTCATTTCTTCTTTTACCGCATATAACGACTGATTCATAGTATTCTCACCCTGTTTTTTATTTTTTGTATCTTTCTTACTATTTTAAATGGTACGTGTGCTAAAAGCAACAAAAAATGTAGAAAAGGAACCGGAGAGCCGCGATAAAGCGGTTGAACCATTTTTTTTCCTGTGATATAATAAATCGATTATGCGAAAGGATGAACAGGTGACGGAAATGAAGGCATTTTTAATCTTGGAGGACGGCACTGTATTTGAAGGAACACATATTGGCGCCGACAAAGAAATCATCAGTGAAATCGTTTTTAACACTTCTATGGCGGGATATCTGGAAGTATTGACAGACCCTTCTTATGCGGGACAGGCGGTTTGTATGACTTATCCGCTGATCGGAAATTACGGCGTATGCAGGGAAGATATGGAGTCCGGAAAGCTTTGGCCGGACGGTTTTATTGTCAGGGAGCTTTCCAGAATGCCCAGCAATTTCAGATGCGACGCAACCATTCAGGCGGTGCTGGAGGAATACGGGATACCGGGGATCGCCGGGATCGATACAAGAGCGCTTACCAAGATCCTCAGGGAAAAAGGGACCATGAACGGCTGCATTACGACAAATGAGCATTATGTGCTGGAAGAGGTTTTGAAGCGGTTGAAAGAGTACGACATGGGCAATGTGGTGGATATCGTTACCTGTGCAGAAAAATATACATTAAGCGGCACAAAGGAGCTTGCCGAAAACGGACCCTTATCCGGTTCGGCGAAATATACGGGAGAAAAGGAAAAGAAGCCTTCTCTGGTCAGAAAGTTAAACGGCGCGGGCAAAAAAGTCGCGCTGTTGGATCTGGGCGCAAAGTCCAATATTGCAAAGTCTTTAGCGGCGAGAGGGTGCGACGTGACGGTCTATCCGGCTCGCACGCCCGCGGAGGAAATCCTTGCGGACAATCCCGACGGCATTATGCTCAGCAACGGACCGGGAGATCCGAAGGTCTGTACCGAGGTCATTGCCAACGTCAGAAAGTTATATGAATCGGATACGCCGATATTTGCGATTTGTCTGGGGCATCAGCTAATGGCGCTCGCTACGGGGGCGGATACCTTTAAAATGAAATACGGACACCGGGGAGGCAATCATCCGGTCAAGGATCTTGCCACCGGAAGAGTCTACATTTCTTCACAAAATCACGGCTATGTGGTGGATATGGACAAGCTTGATCCGAAGGTTGCCACGCCTGCCTTTATCAATGTCAACGACGGGACCTGCGAAGGACTCGCCTACACGGGCAAGAACATTTTTACGGTGCAGTTCCACCCCGAAGCGTGTCCGGGACCTCAGGACTCCGGTTACCTGTTTGACAGATTTATTCAGATGATGGAGGTAAAGAAGAATGCCTAAGAATCCTAACGTAAAAAAAGTACTGGTAATCGGTTCCGGTCCGATCGTAATCGGACAGGCGGCGGAGTTTGACTATGCGGGGACCCAGGCGTGCCGTTCTTTAAAGGAAGAGGGCGTGGAGGTTGTGCTGGTCAATTCCAATCCGGCGACCATAATGACGGATAAAAACATTGCGGACAGAGTGTATATCGAGCCTCTGACCGTAAAAGTGCTGGAACAGCTCATTGAAAAGGAAAAGCCCGACAGCATTTTGCCGACCCTGGGAGGACAGGCGGGCTTGAATCTGGGTATGGAGCTGGAAGAGAGCGGCTTTTTAAAGAAACATAACGTGCAGCTATTAGGCACTACGGCGGCGACGATTAAAAAAGCGGAAGACCGCCAGGAATTTAAAGATACGATGGAAAAGATCGGAGAGCCCTGCGCGGCGTCTCTGGTCGTGGAAAACGTAGAGGACGGCGTTGCCTTTACCAATACCATCGGGTATCCCGTCGTGCTGCGTCCCGCGTATACGCTGGGCGGTTCCGGCGGCGGCATTGCCCACAACCAGACCGAGCTGGAAGAAATCCTGGAAAACGGTCTGCGATTATCCCGTGTGGGACAGGTATTGGTGGAACGCTGTATCGCGGGCTGGAAGGAAATCGAATACGAGGTTATGCGCGACAGCGCGGGCAACTGCATTACCGTATGTAATATGGAAAATATCGATCCCGTAGGCGTGCACACCGGCGACAGCATCGTCGTAGCGCCTTCCCAGACATTGGGCGATAAGGAATACCAGATGCTGCGTACCGCGGCGTTAAATATTATTGATGAATTGCAGATTACGGGGGGCTGCAACGTACAGTTCGCCCTGCACCCCACGAGCTTTGAATACTGCGTCATCGAGGTAAATCCCCGTGTCAGCCGTTCTTCGGCGCTTGCTTCCAAGGCGACGGGCTATCCCATTGCGAAGGTTGCGGCAAAGATCGCTTTAGGCTATACGCTGGATGAGATCAAAAACGCCATTACGGGAAAAACCTACGCCAGCTTCGAGCCTACGCTGGATTACTGCGTAGTCAAGCTGCCAAGGCTCCCTTTTGATAAATTTATTACGGCAAAGAGAACGCTGACCACGCAGATGAAGGCGACCGGCGAGGTTATGAGTATCTGCAACAACTTTGAAGGCGCGTTGATGAAGGCGCTCCGCTCTCTGGAGCAGCATGTGGACTGCCTGCTCAGTTATAATTTTTCCGACCTGAGCGCGGAGGAACTGTTTGACCGTTTAAAGATCGTGGACGATCAGAGGATTTTCGTCATCGCCGAAGCGATCCGCAAGGGCGTCGATTATGATACCATTCATGAGATTACCATGGTGGATCAGTGGTTTATCGATAAAATCGCTATTCTTGTAGAAATGGAACAGGCGCTTAAAAAAGGACCGCTGACCGTAGAACTGTTGAAAGAGGCAAAGAGAATTGAGTTTCCCGATAACGTCATCAGCCGCCTGACCGGAATCCCCGAGGCGGAAATCAAACAGATGCGTTATGATAACCATATCGTCGCGGCGTTTAAGATGGTGGATACCTGTGCGGCGGAATTTGCGGCGGCGACGCCTTATTACTATTCCGTATTCGGAAGCGAAAACGAAGCGGAGGAAACCCGTCCCGAGAAGAAAGTGCTGGTACTCGGTTCCGGTCCCATCCGAATCGGTCAGGGCGTGGAATTTGACTACTGTTCGGTACATGCGACCTGGGCGTTTGCCAAGGCGGGATATGAGACGATCATCGTCAACAACAATCCGGAAACCGTAAGCACCGACTTCGATATTGCCGATAAATTGTATTTCGAGCCGCTGACACCCGAAGATGTGGAAAACATTGTCCGGCTGGAAAAGCCCGATGGGGCGGTCGTACAGTTCGGCGGACAGACCGCCATCAAGCTGACGGAAAGCCTGATGAAAATGGGCGTGCCGATCTTAGGCACCAAAGCGGAGGACGTGGACGCTGCGGAGGATCGGGAATTATTTGATAAAATACTGGAAGAAACTCAGATCCCAAGAGCCGCAGGCGGCACCGTATTTACCGCGGAGGAAGCGAAAGAGGTGGCAAACAGGCTGGGCTATCCGGTGCTTGTCCGTCCTTCCTATGTCCTTGGCGGACAGGGAATGCAGATCGCATTAAACGATGCGGAAATCGAAGAATTTATGGCGGTTATCAACCAATATGCCCAGGAACATCCGATTCTGGTGGATAAATACCTGATGGGAAAAGAGCTGGAAGTGGATGCGGTATGCGACGGAACCGATATTCTGATCCCCGGCATTATGGAGCATATCGAGAGAACCGGCGTGCATTCCGGCGACAGTATTTCCGTATATCCGGCGCCCACCATCAGCGATAAGGTAAGGGAGACCATCGCCGAATACTCCAGAAGGCTTGCGAAAGCGCTGCATGTAGTCGGCTTAATCAATATCCAGTTTATTGCGGTAGGAGACGAGGTTTATGTCATCGAGGTAAACCCCCGTTCTTCGCGAACCGTTCCTTATATCAGCAAGGTAACCGGTATTCCCATCGTGGATCTCGCCACGGAGGTTATTATCGGCAAAAAGATCCGTGATCTGGGGTATGAGCCGGGCTTACAGCCCGCGGCGGATTATTTCGCCATCAAAATGCCCGTATTCTCCTTTGAGAAGATCCGCGGAGCGGAAATCAGCTTAGGACCGGAAATGAAATCTACCGGCGAATGTCTGGGTATAGCAGAGTCCTTTGACGAAGCGCTTTACAAGGCGTTCCTTGGAGCCGGGATCGATCTGCCGAAGCATAAACAGATCATCATTACCGTAAAGGACGCCGATAAAGGCGAGGCAATCGAGATCGGACGCCGTTTTGAAAAACTGGGTTATACCATTTACGCTACCCGTTCCACGGCAAACGCGCTGAAAGAAGCCGGCGTGGCGGCAAGAAAGGTCAACAAGATCCAGCAGGAGTCTCCGACGGTTATGGACCTTTTGCTCGGTCATAAGATCGATCTGGTAATCGATACGCCTACCCAGGGACGGGATAAGTCCAGGGACGGCTTCCTGATCAGAAGGACGGCGATCGAGACGGGCGTCAACTGTCTGACCAGTCTGGATACGGCGAACGCGCTGTTGACCAGCCTTGAAAACGGCAAGAAGGAAAAGCTGAATCTAATCGATATCGCTACGATCTGATGGCAGGGCGCAAGGTTTTCCGGTAAAAGCGGGGAGTCTTTGAAAACGGTGAATAAAACGTGTGAGGAGCAGATACATGCTGAAGGGGAAGAAGGATAAGTTCATAAAGCCGATTATGCTGATGGGTGTTGTCGTATTCATCGTCTGCCTGATAGCATGTATTTTGCATATCCGGGACCTGCGGAAAAGCCTGGAGGAAGAGATCAACCAACAGCTTGCCGCCCAGCTTGAGGTGGCGTCGCGGGTACTCTCCGATGAAATCGGGCAGACCCAGGACGTGGTCGGCATCGCGGCAAGGGAAATGGGAGAGAGGCAAAAGCATATTGTTTCGGATTCCCAGATCCGCCAGATTTTGGAGAAGTACAAACCCTTCAATGACTTTTTGGGTGTTACGTATGTTTCGGAAGACGGCGTAATCTATTTTGATGACGGCAGAAAAGCGGACGTTACCCCGGAACAGATGGAAAGCCTGGATCAGATACAGGAGAACCGGGTATTTGTAACGAATGATTTTAAAAACATGGGAGAGGAATATCTGCTGTTATTCGTGGATCTTGTAAAAAGCGAAGATGAGAGGAACGGCTTTCTTGTGGGGGTAAAATCCTGCAAGGATATTCTGGACGGCGATTCGTTTTCCTATTTAAAAGAAGTGGGCGATATCCTTGTGACGGACAGCAACGGCGTGATTTTGGATTGCAATTTTATCAATCTGAAGGATCAGACCGAATGGTATGAAACGGTATATGACTGCATGTCCGCTTACTGGCATGTGGACGGGGATAAAATATCCGAGCTCAGACGGATGATCAGCGATGACAAACAACAGGAAGGCAGAGTCGAGATTACCGATGAGGAAAAGGAGCGGTACTTTTACTCCTTTGCGTCGGTGGAGGCGCTTCCCGAGCTGTGCCTGGTCTCCATGTATACCGACGATGTTTTCAATGAGGTTGAGAGCACGATCGTGATCGGAAGCGTGGCGTCCTGCACGATTATGATCATTGCCATGGCGCTTCTGGTATTTCTGGCGTACCGCCATAATTCGTCTACGAGCCAGTTGATTACCAAACTTGCTTTCGACGATGAGATTACCGGCGGAAAAAATTTAAATTATTTTAAGGAATTTGTGGGCGAAACCTTATATAAATATCAGGGAATGCCCTTTCTGGTACACCGTTTTGACGTGTCCAATTTCCGATATATCAACGAGGCATACGGGCATGTGCGCGCCGACCAGTTGTTAAAAATTATTATCGAAGAGGCGGGAACGGTATTTTACAGCAAGGAGCTGTGCGTGCGTATGAACGCGGATCAGTTTGTGATGCTGACGAGAAACACCCAGGATCTTAGCGAGCGTTTCTTTGTATTTACCGATAAGGTAAACGCCAGGGCGCTGGATATCGGTATCCGGTATCCGATTAAGTTTAAACGCGGCGTATATCAGGTCAGGGATAAGGAATATGACGTTTCCCTGATTATCGATAAGGCAAATGCGGCGAGAAAAAACCTGACCGGCGAGGAAAAGGACAGCGTTGCGTATTATTCCGACCAGATGGTCAACGATATGCGTAAGGTTGATAAGATTGAATCGGAGATGGAAGCCGCTTTATTTAATAACGAGTTTCAAATGTATATCCAGCCCAAGTGGGATATCAAAGAGGATAAGCTGTATGGCGGAGAGGCGTTGGTGCGCTGGATCAAGGAAGACGGCAGTATGATCTACCCCTCCGAGTTTGTTCCGGTGTTTGAGAAAAACGGTTTTGTGGAACAGTTGGACATTCATATGCTGGAAATGGCGTGTCAGTTGATCCGGGACCAGTTAAATGCGGGAAATCCCATTTATCCGATTTCGGTCAACCAGTCCAGAATGCTTTTGCACAATCCGGCTTATATCGGCAGGATCAGCGAAATCCTGAAAAAATATGATATTCCCAAAGGCTATATCGAACTGGAGATTACCGAGACGGTATTTTTTACCGACAGGGATAAGATGATTTCCATTCTGAATGAACTGAAGGCAAAGGAAATCCTTCTTTCCATGGATGATTTCGGCTCCGGCTATTCTTCGCTGAATATGCTGAAGGATTTCCCCTTTGACGTATTAAAGATTGATAAGGAGTTTTTCAGCGAGTCCATTACGTCCGAATCCTCCACATGGATTTTACGCAAGATTATCGAAATGGCGGAGGGACTTGGTATCCGGGTCATCTGCGAGGGCGTGGAGACGAAGGAACAGGTGGAAATGCTGCAGCAGATCGGCTGCCGTTATGTGCAGGGATATTATTATTCCAAACCGATTCCCGCAAAGGAGTTTGTGAAGCTTTATTGCAGGGAAAGCGCGTAGGGACAGAGGTGTTTTCAGGCAAATGAAGGAGAACTATCAACGAAAACTGGATCAGATACTGGCGGATGAAGCCAATCGGGGAAAGCGCCTGTTTCTTCATAGCTGTTGCGCGCCCTGCAGCAGTTATGTGCTGGAATATCTGAGTGCATATTTTGCCGTTACGGTATTTTATTACAATCCCAATATTACGGAATCGGAGGAATACCGGAAGCGGGCGGCGGAGCAAAAGCGTCTGGTAGAAGCGTTTAACGCCGAAAAAAAGTGCCGGTATCCCATCGAATTTGCAGAAGGGGATTATGACCCGGCGCTGTTTCTGGAGGCTGTGAAGGGACATGAACAGGACCCCGAGGGCGGAGAGCGCTGCGGGATCTGTTTCGGCATCCGGCTAAGAGAGGCGGCTTTACTTGCCGCAAAAGGAAAGTATGATTATTTTACAACGACTCTTACGATCAGCCCGTTAAAAGACACCGAAAGGCTCAACAGGATCGGGGAGGCGGCGGGAAGGGCTGCGGGAGCGGTATTTCTTCCGTCGGATTTTAAAAAGAAAAACGGTTATCAGCGTTCCGTAGAGCTTTCTAAGGAATACGGTTTATACAGACAAAATTACTGCGGCTGCATTTTCAGCCGGAATGAGGTGGAACATGGATCAATTACTGAATGTGATTTCAGCGGAAATGAAAAATGCGTTTGAGGCGGCGGGATATGACAGAGAGCTGGGAAAGGTTACCTTATCCAACAGACCGGATCTTTGCGAATATCAGTGCAACGGCGCTATGGCGGGAGCGAAGCTCTACCATAAGGCTCCGATCATGATTGCGGGCGACGTGGCGGCAAAGTGTGCGGACAGCGAAGTGTTTGCCGCTGTGGAGGCGGTAAATCCGGGATTTTTGAATATTAAATTAAAAGAAGAGTTTATCGGCGGATATCTTAGGGAAATGGCGGAAAGTGAAAAATTTGGTCTGGAAAGTCCCAAAAAGCGGTTGAAAATCATCATTGATTACGGCGGTCCCAATGTGGCGAAGCCGCTTCACGTAGGACATCTGCGTTCCGCGGTTATCGGAGAGAGCATTAAACGGATCGCCCGTTACAACGGACATGAGGTTATCGGAGATATCCATCTGGGAGACTGGGGGCTGCAGATGGGTCTGATCATTACCGAGCTGCAGGTCAGAAAACCGGAGCTTCCCTATTTTGACGAAAGCTTTGAAGGGGAATACCCCAAGGAAGCGCCCTTTACGATTGCCGAACTGGAGGAAATCTATCCTACGGCAAGCGGAAAATCCAAAGAGGACCCGGCGTATAAGGAAAAGGCGATGGAAGCGACCTTTAAGCTGCAAAACGGCGTCAGAGGGTATCGTGCGCTGTGGCAGCATATTATTGACGTTTCCGTAGCGGACCTGAAGAAAAATTACGCAAACCTCAATGTGGAATTTGACCTGTGGAAAGGGGAATCCGACGTACACGACGTGATTCCCGGCATGGTAGAGTATATGAAGCGGGAAGGCTACGCCCATGAATCCGAAGGCGCTTTGGTCGTGGACGTAAAGGAAGATACCGATACCAAGGAAATCCCCCCCTGCATGATCTTAAAAAGCGACGGAGCGTCCCTTTATAATACGACGGATCTGGCGACGATCAAGGAAAGGATGGAAAAGATCAACCCCGACCATATCATCTACGTGGTGGACAAGAGACAGGAACTTTATTTTACCCAGGTATTCCGCTGCGCCAGAAAGACAAAGCTGGTAAAATCTGATACTGGACTTACCTTCGTAGGATTTGGTACTATGAATGGGAAGGACGGAAAGCCCTTTAAGACCCGCCAGGGCGGTGTTATGCGCCTGGAAAGCCTGTTAAACGATATCAATGAACAGATGTATCAAAAAATTATTACCAACCATGAAGTGCCCGAAGAGGAAGCGAGGGAGACGGCGAAAACGGTGGCTCTTGCGGCTATCAAATACGGCGATCTGAGCAACCAGGCGAGCAAGGATTATATTTTTGACGTGGAGCGTTTTACTTCTTTTGAAGGAGACACCGGTCCGTATATCCTTTATACCATTGTCCGTATCAAATCTATTTTAAACAAATATACGGCGTCCGGTAAAAATACGGAAAATACGGTAATCGGCAAGCCCCATGGGGAAGCGGAGAAGGATTTGATGCTTTCCATAGCGGGATTTATTTCCATGATGCAGAATGCGTGGGAGGAAATGGCGCCTCATAAAGTATGCGCCTATATTTATGACCTTGCTAACGCTTTTAATCACTTCTATCATGAAACCAAGATTTTGCAGGAGGAAGATGAAGAGAAGCAGGCGGGGTATATTGCGTTATTGAAACTGACAAAGGAAATCCTGGAAACGTGTATTGATGTTTTGGGATTTTCAGCACCGGAGCGGATGTGATGGAGAATGGAATTTATCAGAGTAAATGATCATATGATCAAATGCCTTATTAGCGAAGAGGATATGGATCAGTATGACGTGTCAATTGAAGATTTTTTTACGAGATCGGAAAATGCCATGGAGTTTCTTCATGAAATTGTGAGACAGGCGGAAATCGAAGTGGATTACAGACCGGAAGGTCCTTTGACGTCCCTTCAGATCGCGCCGATTCCCGATAAGGGAGTTGCGGTCTTTTTGACGGAGAAGCCACAGTTTGATTTGAAGACGATTTTGCAAAGCCTGAAAAAAGGCGCGGGAGTGGAAATTCCCGACGATATTATTAAGAAGGTGGAGCAGAGTACGCCGAAGGAACAGGCGGATTTCTTCAGCCGGTTTATGGACAATATACATAAGGAGATGGAGAAAAATATGGCTGCGGGCAATTCGGTGGAGCCGAAAAAGAAACCGTCCGGCGACCGGTCGGAGAAGGAGTTTTCCGAATCCCGGCGACCGGAAAATCTCGAACGGAAGATTTTTGCTTTTGAGAGCGCGGCGGACGTCCTGCGCTATGCCGAGGCTGTGGAAATGCCCGGAGACGTGGGCAGCAGCCTTTATAAGGACGAGGACCACGGTACGTATTATTTAATCGTAGAGAGAAAAGACGTATCGGTGGAGACGCTTGCCGGCGTATATCTGACGGCGTACGAATACGGACATTTTGTGTCCGAACGGGAAGAGCATGTCCATTTTATCAAAGAACATTGCGACTGCATCATCGAAGAGGACGCGATCGGAAAGATGAAATGACAAAAGACCAAAACAGGAGGGGAGCTTCGTGCATAATGAATTAACGCAGAAAGATATTGAAAAGATGCAGGAAGAGATCGAGTACCGCAAGGTAACGGTCCGCAAAGAGTTGCTGGAGCATGTGAAGGAAGCGCGCGCTCACGGCGATCTGAGCGAAAATTTTGAATATCATGCTGCAAAGAAGGAGAAAAATAAAAACGAAAGCCGTATCCGTTTTCTGGAGCGTATGATCCGTACCGCCGTTGTGGTTTCCGACGAATCCGCAGAAGATGAAGTGGGTATTAACAATACGGTGACCGTGGAATTTCCCGACGATCATTCGGAAGAAGTCTACCGGATTGTGACAACCGTGCGGGGCAATTCCTTAAAGGGACTGATCAGCAACGAGTCGCCCATGGGTAAGGCGCTTTTGGGACATAAAGCTGGAGAGACCGTTACGGTAGCGGTCAACGATAAGGTAAGCTATGATGTGATCATTAAGAAGATCGAAAATACCGAAGACGACGATCTGGAATTAAATAAATTCTAAATAAGTTTTCAACAAGTCAAACAAGCTCGTTGATCATACCCTTGTGGGAAGCCAGATAGTTTACATAATCTGTACCCGGGGAAGCACAGGAGCCGCTTAGGTTCTTTGCCATGATCACGGGCTTTTTTTGCGCCCGTTCCCTGGGAAAAAGCGCCGCCGTATCCGGTGCCGCCATGCCGGAAGTTTCTGTGCCGGACGCCGTCACGCCGGATACTGCCGTGCCGGATGCTGCCGCGTTCCGGATTGTGTCCAGATAACGGCGAAGTTTTGACGAGAAGAGAAGCTCCTGCACAAAAGGTTTCTCTTCCTCTTTGGCGTATAAGAAGTATCCTTCGATGTTTCCGTCCATCGTAAATACATAAATGCAGCCGTTCTGGCTGGCAAGCTCGGCTAACAGGGTCTGATAGTAGGAAGGGGTCCTTGTCAGATAATAGTCGAACTGTTCTGCAAGAATCCGCCCGGCAAATTCCGAAAGCTGCGACAGCTCTGCAAAAGAAGCGGCGTTTTCCAGGCAGCGGACTTTGATATCGCCCAAGGGGAAATGATTTATGTAAACCTCTTTTTGAAGAATGAGCCGGGGCACGTCATACTCCGGACGGGAATAGACATAAGAAAACCCGAAGGGCTTGTAAATAGCGGGATCGGCTGGCATTAAAAAGACGAAAGGACAATGCCGGTTCGCCGCACAGACGAAGGCGCGGTTTAAAAGCGCCGCCATCAGTCCGCGGTGTCTGTGGGATTCTTTGGTTGCCACGCCTACGATATAAAAGGATGGAACAGGAGCGCCGTCCAGGGTAACCTCATAGGGAGTCAGATGTACCATGGAGACGATCTCACCTTCCAAAGACTGCAAAGCCTCTGGCGGATCAGCGGATAAAAGCCGGCAGACAAAGGTGGTGTTAAAAGCCGCCTTTGTCCGAAAATAATAATCTGTAAAGGCGGCGCTGTCCTCGGAAAAGACCTCTTCCCAAAGCGGTCGGGTCCGGAGTACGGCGTCATTTTGCAGACATTCAATGCCGTAAGTATAGGTGCGGTTGTTCGGATCAGTGTAAGTAATCGTTTCCATATCCGTAAATCCTTTTAGTCAATGAAATAAATCCCATACGCGGGTCGGTTATTGTCTGGGACAACCCTTGCAGGAGGCGCAGCCGCCCCGGCTGTCTGCGTCCGGCATTGCGTTTTGTGTGATGTCAACCTGCATATCCATGAGACTTGAGGGCGTTGCAAGCATACAGATTGCCTGGGAAGAGATTCCCAGACCGCTTCCGGTAAATCCCAGTCCTTCCTCCGTCGTAGCCTTGACGTTGATCTGATCTGTTTCAATGCCGAGCGCCCCGGCGATATTGGCTCTCATTTCATCGATATAGGGACGCATTTTAGGCTGTTGTGCAATAATGGTGGCGTCGATATTTTCGATAAAAAAGCAATGCTCCTCTAAAAGCGCGCCTACTTTTTCCAACAGCTTAATGCTGGAAATCCCTTTATATTGCGGGTCCGTGTCCGGAAAATGCTTTCCGATATCGCCTAAAGCCGCGGCGCCAAGGAGTGCGTCCATAATTGCATGGAGCAGTACGTCGGCGTCCGAATGTCCCAGCAGCCCCTTTTCATAGGGGATTTTTACGCCGCCGAGGATTAAGTCTCTGTTTTCTACTAATTTATGAACATCATAGCCCATTCCGATTCTCATAGTGGCAGGTCCTTTCTTGTTTGCTTCTGATTCTTAAAGTGTGCGAAACGCTTCTGTCAAGATGCCAGAGTTTAAAGCGCTGTCATTTTTATAATAACAGTATAACCTAACTTTGCCGGTTGTAACAGAATAAAATTTATAAAAAAGGCAAGTGCGTGCCGGGGGAGTTGAAAGGAAAAAAGTTAAAAAATATTTCTCAAAAAAATTGAGTAAAATTGAAGAAAAAACTTGACAAGCCCACCCAAATCATTATATACTAGCAAAGCGGGTTGCGAAAACAGCCCTTAAAAAATGGGATCTTAGCTCAGCTGGGAGAGCATCTGCCTTACAAGCAGAGGGTCATAGGTTCGAGCCCTATAGGTCCCATTTATATGGCGAGATAGCTCAGTTGGCTAGAGCATACGGTTCATACCCGTAGTGTCGAGGGTTCGAATCCCCCTCTCGCTATTTCAAGAGTCTTGAATTTTCAAGGCTCTTTCTTTTACGTGTTGCATTTTGTGTTGCATAATTCGGAAAAATGAGCATTTGCTTTATCTGACATTTCTTTCTTTCTGTCATTCATCGCATGGCGGTATACGCTTTTTAATACTTTATCAGATGACCAGCCCCCATCAGCCATGATATACGCATCCGGAATACCAATCGCGTGACGAATAGAAGCAGAGTAATGTCTAAGGTCATGAAATCTGAAATGAGTGATATTATTTCGCTCAAGTATCCTTTGGAACATAATTGTTATAGAATGAGGATTAAGGGTTGTAATGTGACCAATTTCCCGAATGCGATCTATTACAAATTGAGGAGCCTCAATATATCTATCTGACGATTCGGTTTTGGGTGCTTTTAGATGCCATTCTTTATCCGGACCTAATACAAGAGAATGATGTATATGGATGATATTACCTTGAATATCTGACATAGATAATCCACAGATCTCGCCACGCCTCATGAGGCAAAAAGCACCAAGCATAACAGGAATTTCTAATTCGGTCCCTTGTACAGCTGCCATGAGACGCTTTATTTCGTCATCCGAGGGGATATAAAGCTCTGGTTGTATTTTCTGCGGCATGGTAGTGGTAAGATGTAAATTTGAGCCGATTACAGCGGATATAAGACCATGATAATTGCGGATGGTCTTAGGGGATTTAGTTTGGGATAAATCATTGATTACCAATTGCACATCATCCGATGAAAGAACTGAAAGTTTTGTGCTACAAAACGTAGGATATTTTTTTAACAGCATTTTTTGAATGTTTTTATATCCTTTAATAGTAGATGGAGACAGAACGGGTTCCTTTGAAGTAATATATTTTTCCAATTCCTGAGCAAAGGTAGAGCTGTTTGTACTGTTTGCGTATTCTTTCTTCTCAGCGGCGTATTGGGCGGCAAGAAATTCAGCTTCACGCTTTCCTCTGGGGCTTGGATCGTCCGATGTAAAAGATTTGTAGTGTCTTTTACCCATGTCGTCCGTATAGTCATACACCAGGCACCTCCATGATCCGGATGGTAATTTCTTTGCTTTTGCCATAATATCATTCTCCTTTTGTATGTAAGCTAAAAATGCCCGGTAACTTGTATTTTTTACCGGAGAATGATATAATTCACTTACTTAGGTTGGATTATATCGGTATACCCGGTATGGTTCTAAACTGCCTCGGTGCTGATCACGCCGGGGCAGTTTTATGTTTGACAGACTTATGTATATTGATTTATAATATACTTAACAAGACAGCCGGAAGATAGATAAAGCCTATCCGTCCCGGTAAATCATAACGTTACATTAAGTAAGCCGTCCGACCGACCAAGGAACAGGGCGGCTTACTTATTTTTCAAATTTAGAATTGCAACGATCAATCCGGCTACTGCAAGTATAATCATGAATTCTTCGTATGTACTCATAAGCATCATCCTTCCTGCAAGACTCAGGACGGATAGCACGCACACCCTACCGGCTGCCCTGGTAAGTATATTATATTGTCAAGGTTTTCCCTGCTCCGAGTGTGGAGCAGGGGCAGTTTTTATGTGTTTTTATAAATATCTTTTAGCTACATCAATAAGTTTGTTCTTATAAGAGTATATATCGTTCAATGAGTTGATATAAATTCTTTCAAAATTCTTATTCTCATCTGGAATTAAAAGCTGTTTATTTTTTGTGTCAAGGTTAATGCGGCAAATAGGTTTTCTATTATTGTCCTGATATAGGATTCCAAAATAGCTCTCTGTATCCCTATGTATAACATTTTCGGCAGGAACTGTTCCAGCAAGTATTCCGCGAATAATATAGAACGCCTCCATTTCTTCCTCGGTTGTAATAATTTTGCTTTTGGGTTCATTTAACGTAGTAGTCGTTTCTTGTTGTTCATCTGTTTCGGGTGTTAATGCCGATGATATTTTTTGATTCACAATTTCATTTACAAATCCATTAAAAGATTTTTTAACAATAGGCTTAAATTTATCTAATACTTTTTGATTTTTTTGACCATCATAAACATTTGACAATATGTAACGAACAAATTCATCGCTTGGATTTTCCAAATCGCTTGCAAAAAGATTTCTTATCAGTGATGAATATTTGAGATCAGATGCAGTGCTGAATATGTTTTCTTTGTCAAATATTTCCTTTGAAAATTTTTTTAATTCATTGATTTGGGCATCTTTTAAATCATTAAAATTTATTTCAAGAAATGGAGTAAGATCCATTTTGTTTGCCTCGTCTAAGTCAGTGAAAAATTGGTATATTAAGCCATTTGTTAATATGCCGAATTTAGCGGAAGATGTACCGAAATAGCGAAATAACTGCGAACCGTGTTTAGATAATGATTCACCACACCATTTACATTCAATGAGAATTTCTGGGTTACCGTTAATAAGAATGGCATAATCAATTTTTTCGCCTTTTTTAATACCGACATCCGCAGTGTATTCTGGGCAAAATTCTGTAGGATTAAAAATATCATACCCCAGTAGCTGAAAAAATGGTAAAATCATAGATGTTTTTGTTGCTTCCTCGGTTGAAATGGTTTCCTTAATAGAGATTACTCTTTTAGCATGTTGTTTTAAGTCTTCATTAAACCCCATAAATATTCCTCTCTTTCGATTTTCAATTTATATCAATTCGAGAACCCCTAAATGAGGCTCGAAATAGATAACATAGTTGTCAATTGTTGCATATGTTCCGTATTTCTGCCTATAGGTATCTATAGCTTCCCGAAAAAAAGATTCTGTAACACCTAGATATTCGGATGTTTCATATAGACTTTGGCAGCCTGCCTTATAGGCGTTTAGTATACCGCAGAGTCCGATCAGTTTGTCATATGCCCATAGTCGGGCAATGCGTTCCTGTCGTCTGTTTTGAGAATTGGTCTGATCCAAAATGTTTCCAATGGTAGTGTGGTAATGTCCAAGCTCCTCGGCTAGAATACAGCTTTTTTCTATTTGTGTCATATCACTTTTTATAGCAATTCGGTTTCCTTTTATCCTGCCTTTGCTGACAGGAAGGGCTTTTTCTTTAGTTAAAAGATTATTGCCGTCAGCTTCTATTAGCAGTTCATCGTATGTCAAAAAACCACCTCATTTATAATAAACAAATGTTTTATTACAATTTTATTTTTCCGTGAAATAAACAATAGCATTTCTTATGTACGATAAAACGGACTAAAAATTTTCATCATCCATAATATCTTCTTCCAGTTTTTTGAGTTTTTCTGGTGCGTTCATGTAATCGTCAGCATGGGCAGCATTTATCATATAATTTTCGGGTTCTTTTACTTCCATAGAAACGATTTTGTTAGAATTTTTGTCTTTTTCGGTAGAACGTTCCCATTCTTTCAATAAAGCAAAATCAACCATTTCTTTGCCATGAGAATCAAGAGCACGGTATTTTTTTACAAGGTTTTCCATTTCTTCTGGAGTAGCACGATTATCATGCAGTGTCTTAACTTCGTCTTGAAATAAGAAATTAACATCGACTCCAAGCACATCAGCGATTTCGCCAACTTTTGCGGCAGTTGGCTCGTGGTTTTTTTCATATCCTGCAACGGTGGTTTTGGCGACACCAATCAATTTTCCTAACTCTGTTTGTGTATATCCTTTGCGGATTCGCGCTTCTTTAATCCTATCATTTAGAGACATCTTTCTACCTCCTATGATTAGAGAATATCACAATAGTATTTACAGGTCAATTAAAAAGTCCTAAAAACTAGAATTATTTGTAATAAAAAGTGTTGACAAGTTCTAGAAATAGGTATAGTATACCAATAAAGTACTAGAAACTAGAACAAAGGGGGTGGACAAATGAGAGTCAAAGATTATAATATCGTACTTCCAGACAATATTGTGCGAATTATAAATGAAAAAGGTATGAAACAATGTGCAGTAGCAAAACAGGCAGGATATTCAAAACAGCAGTTTAGCGATATGTTAAATGGTCGGAAAATAATAAAACCTTGCGATGCGTTAGCTATTGCTGATGTATTAAGGGTTGAAATGAATGAACTTTATAAGAAAGAAGGTGATTAGATGAAAAGAAAGTCGGAAAAAGAAATCCTCCGTCAGCAGATGAAATTGTTGGCAGAGGAATCCAAAGATACTTATCCGGCAAGCAATGAGTTAAGCCAGAACTCATTTGCAATAGCAAAAATAAGTAACGAGTTACTCAAAAGAAAATGTCTTGCCGTTGTGTTCGCGGTCACACTCAGTTATCTTATCAAGAGCTTCGCGATACATGCAAAGTAATTTTTCTGGTGCGTCATTTGGCTTTGCGTTTTTCTCTACATAAAGCAAAGCAAGATTTTCATAGATTGACATGGTAATCTCCTTTCATTTGCATTGTTATAAAGGGAATTATATAAAATCCAGGTTCTTACGTCAATATAAAAAATACAATATGTGGATATTTTTGTATAGATTTATCAATATATTGTGGAAATCGAAATTTTTATTAAGGGAGTGATAAGTTGGAAGGCAATGACATTAAGGAATTCTTGAGAAGTAATGGTATTTCTCAAACATTCGTAAGCAAAAAGACAGGTATCGCATTGCCTAAATTAAATATGGCATTGAATGAGAACAGAAAATTGACACTTGAAGAGTACGCGTTGATTTGCGGGGTGCTTGAAGTAGATACCAACAGATTTTTAAAGCCGCGAATACCAGATGAAACAAAAAACTGCTAGTGCGTCATCACTAACAGTTCTTGCCTAAATTTTTTTACCCTATGTACTTTGCAGACTTTCGTCACATTGTATGACGCCAATGTTTCTTTAAATACTCCGCTACTTACGCAGTTTTAGCTCAGCGTTTAACAAGTGAAGATGATTAGTCGCCCATTAGTTAGCGGATTATAAGGAGTACTTGATACAGTGGGACATTATAGGTTGCCGACCATGCTTTCTACAGCAAATTAACGCCGTATCAGTTGCTACATTTAACCAGTTTATACTGCGTTGGTGCCAGTATTGCGACCTCTAATTAAGGGAACAGGGCAAAATCAAAATTTTGGTCAATTAGACCAACTCCTTTCTTGCCCGATTTGGGTAAGGAAATTTTAACATTATCAAAATAAAAATTCAAGTATTCAAAATGAACGATACCTATTTCAAACAAATGAATGGGGAAAGGAGGAGAAAAAGATGCCACGACTAAAACCAAGTGCGGAAGCAGAAAAAGACATACAAATCCAGTCGGTTATACGAAAGTACATGTGCCTGCGGCAGATCATGTATCAGAAGGATCTGGCTAAGAAGATCGGAATGCCCGCAAGCACCTTTAACAAAAAATTAAAACGCCCGGGGGATTTGTTTAGTGTTACGGAGCTTCGCAGGACGTACAACTTTCTGGGCGTTCCAAAAGAAGAAAGGACTGGATTGACGTGAAAAACACCATCATATCCGCCCTTGCGGCGTACATAATCGCACATATGGGTTTCTGGACCTGCAGCCCGTCTAAAATCGGCATATGGCTGTTTCTGGCGATCCTGGCGGCGGTCCAGGCGCTGGACTGGAAAATAGAAGAATGGAGGGAAGCAAATGAAAAAAAGAATGAGCATGAGGAATGCCGTTGTCCTGACCGCCCTGACGTTGCTTCTGGTGGCATTGGTCGGCGTGCTGACTCTGACCGTTTATGCGGATAGCGGCTACGACGACGGGGAGCTGATCCCCATGGAGGCGACCGCGTACTGTTATGGGACAACCCGCTGCGACGGGCAGCCTGTAAGAACCGGGATCTGCGCCGGGAAACCGGAGTGGTACGGAAAAGTAGCTGCGGTCTATGAAGATGCCGGCGGACGTCCGGGAGAATTTTTTGGTTATTTTGAATGCCTGGATACCGGCGGGGACGAGCGGATCAGGAACGGAACCGTTCTTGACATCTATCATCCGGACAGAGAGTGGTGCATCCAGTTTGGAAGAAAGAAGGTCCTTGTCGAGCTAATCGACGGGGAAGGATAGGAAGGAGGAAATCCAATGGAAGAACAATGAATAGAAATTCTGATCAGTAAAAAGGCTCTGCGAAAGCCGACCAAAGCACGCAGAGCCACAACACCAGCAAAGTGTCCATGTGCTTATTTTAGCACATGGAGAAAGGAGTATCAATGGTTAAGTGCAGTGAATGTAACGGAAATTGTGATCCGGGCGAAATTGTCGGCGGCGTATGTCTGGACTGCATGGAGCAGAAAAGGCAGATGCAGATCCGGCAGGAACGCGCCTTCCGGGTCATGACGAGCCCGTGGGTACAGACAGATTTTATGGAGGTGCTGAATGGTAAAACAAGTCAGACTTAAAGACCGCGATGACTGGCTGCGGAACCGGAAACGGATCGGCGGGTCAGATGCTGCGGCGGTTATTGGGAGAAACCCATACAAGACCAATATAGAGCTCTGGCAGGAAAAGACCGGGCGTGTGGAAGCGGAAGATATATCGGACAGACCATATGTGGTGTACGGGACAGAGGCAGAACAATATTTAAGGGAACTGTTCAGGCTGGATTACCCGGAATATGACGTCGGCTATGAAGAAAATAACATGTGGATCAATGACAAATATCCGTTCGCGCACGCCTCTTTGGACGGCTGGCTGGTTGATCGTAACGGAAGAAAAGGGATCTGGGAATGTAAGACAACCAATATCCTGCAACCCGCGCAAAAAGAGAAATGGAATGGGAAAATTCCGGACAACTATTACATACAGGTTTTACATTATCTGATGGTTACAGAGTTTGACTTTGCGGAAGTGAAGGCGCAGCTGAAATATGATTTTGGAGGAGAGATTTATCTTCAAACCAAGCACTACCACATTGAAAGGTCGGAAGTGGAGGACGATATCCGGTTTCTGGAGAAGGAAGAAAGAAAATTCTGGGATTGTGTTTTGCAGGATCAAAGACCCGGGACGATCCTTCCCGATTATTTAATCAATTTAGCCAATTAAAAAAGAAAAGAGGTAAAGCAGATGGAATTAAGAGTGAATGAAGTGCAGCTTCCCGAACAGATTACCTTCAATTACGAAGAACTGAAAGAGGAAATTGCCGGAAAAGTGTCACATTATGAAACGCTGGTGTACACAGATGATCAGATTAAGGAAGCGAAGGCGGACAGGGCGGATCTGAATAAATTTAAAAAGGCTTTGAATGACGAACGTATACGCAGAGAAAGGGAGTATATGCAGCCCTTTCAGGATTTTAAAGATAAGATCGATGAGATTATCGCCATTATCGATAAACCCATTATGCTGATAGACAGACAGATAAAGGAATGCGAAGAAAAGCAGAAGCATGATAAAAGGAATGCAATCGAAGAGCTGTTTGCATCCATGGGATTTCAAAGTTTTGTAAAGTTTGAAATGATCTTCAATGAAAAGTGGCTGAATGCGACCGTGAGTATGAAAAAAATAGAGGAAGCGCTGAACTCTGAAAAAATCCGGATTGGAAATGATATTTTTACGCTTTCCGGGTTGCCGGAATTTAGCTTTGAAGCAATAGAGATATACAAAACTACCCTTGACATCAATCAGGCACTGAATGAAGGACGCAGGCTTTCAGAAATCCAGAAACGCAAGGCAGAGCATGAGGCGGCGGAGAAGGCAAAGGCAGAAGAGCAGGAGAGACTTGCCGTGGAAGAAATGGAGGCAGAACAGTTGCAGCCTGTACGGGATGGGTTTATGAACCCGCCGGCTGAGGAAAATAATAAACAGTGGATTTCTTTTAAAGCGTTTTTGTCGGTAGATGATGCTGTGGCGCTGAAACAGTTTTTTGAAAGCAGGAATATTGATTATCGGGCAATTTAAACACTTGGAAAAGTTTATAGGAAGGAGCAGGAAAAAATTATGGCAGTACAGAACAGTTTACAGAAAAAGGAAACAGCAAATGAGCAGGCGGTTGAATATATGGCAGGAGGCACGAAGGTAAAATTAACGCCTTCTATTGTCAGGGATTACCTCGTAAGCGGAGATAAGGATCATGTTTCGTTTCAGGAAATTGCAATGTTTATGAACCTTTGCAAATTTTCCGGACTGAACCCCTGGCTGAAAGAAGCATACTGCATCAAGTACGGAAACGAGCCTGCAACAATGGTCGTTGGAAAAGAGGCTTTTGAAAAAAGAGCAGAAGAAAATCCGAATTATGACGGCGACGAGTCCGGAATTATTGTAGTAAATGAAGAAGGCGTTATTTCATACAGAAAAGGCACATTGAAGTTGCCCGGAGAGGAGATAGTCGGCGGATATGCAGAAGTGTGGAGAAAAGATAGAAGATACAGTACGCGGATCGAGGTTTCATTTGATGAATATGCCGGAAGAAAAAAAGACGGATCATTGAACAGCAACTGGTCTAAGAAACCGGCAACTATGATCAGGAAGGTTGCACTTGTGCAGGCATTGCGCGAAGCGTTCCCTAAATCATTTGACGGAATGTACATTGCAGAAGAGCAGGGAATTGATGAGCCTAATTTTAGTGTGTCAGACGTGATCGAAATGCAGAAAATGCAGGTAATCGCGGAAAACAGTAATGAACCGCTGAACATTGCTAAGAAGCAGGCAGAGCCAATACAACAGCCGGAAGCACCGCAGGATGTACAGATGGCTTTGTTTGGAAAATAGGGTTGAAACACCCTGGGACACCCAAAAAGAAACTGTTCATGCTTAAACATTATATCACAAAAACGTCCCCCGCTTTCTTACATGTACAAGGCGGGGGAGGAAGGAAACTATGAAATATTTACTTATAATTCCCGGCAGGTTGGATAACCTTAACGACTATATCAGAGCGGAGCGTACCAACCGCTACCGGGGTGCGGCGGTAAAAGCCGGCAATGAAAAGACCGTTTCCATATTTATCCGGCAATGTCTGAAAGATATAAAAATCAGAAGCCCGGTCAGGATGCCCTTGTAAAAGAAGGGATACTGGAAAATGACGGCTGGAAAGATATAGTCGGGTTTACGGACCGGTTTTTTATAGATAAAAATAACCCGAGGATTGAAGTGGAAATTGAGGAGGCAGAAAGCCAAGAATGGCAAATTACAAGGTAGGACTTGACTACTTTGAACTGGATTGCCAACTGGAAGAGAAAATCAGATTGATACAGGCTGAATTTGGACTAAAAGGATTTGCAGTAATTGTCAAGCTATATCAGAAGATATATGGAGAATGTGGTTATTACTGTGAATGGAAAGACGATTCGTTGTTGCTTTTCATGTCGGAAAACGGTTTGCCTAGCGACAATAAAAACTTAATAAGCGAGATTATATCGGCTTGTATCAGAAGGAACATTTTTTCAGAGGATCTTTTCAAAAGGTACGGTATCTTGACATCCCATGGAATACAAAAAAGATACCTGAAAGCTACGTCCAAGCGTGACAAGATAGAAATGAAAAAAGAGTACCTTTTAGTTAGTGTTGACAAAATTAAGGACAATGTAGTCATAATCTCACATTCCGACGGAATAATCTCACATTCCGACGGAATAATCGAACAGAGTAGAGTAGAGGAGAGTAAAGAAAAGAAGAGTAAAGAACACAATAAGCAGTTTGTACCGCCGAGTGTTGAAGAGGTCGGAGAATATTGCAGGGAAAGAAAAAACAATATTGATCCGCAGGCATTTGTAGATTTCTATGCAGCAAAGGGATGGATGATCGGCAAGAATAAAATGAAAGACTGGAAGGCATGTGTAAGGACGTGGGAAAAAAACAGGTCTGAAAAAAGCAGTAAAAACAACAGCAATGTAGGCTTTAATGACTTCCACCAGCGCCAGTATGACTTTGATGCTTTAGAAAAGCAGTTATTAAACCAACAGGAGGAAAAAACATGAGATTTAAAGAAATTAAACCGGGAATGGTTGTTCATTGCGAAAACGATGAAGAAAAGAAAGCGCTTCTGGAGGAAGCGGAGAGACTTGGGTATGTCTGGTATGGAACAAAGGAAAAACCAACGGAAAAAATACCTCCTAAAAATACCATACATTTCCACGATGCTGAACCGCTCCTTCTTTGTGGATATAAGTATACAACATATTCTACGCGCGTAACCGACACAATTAAATTTTCCGATCTTCTTGCGCCGGTGCTGTCGGCAGAGGAAGCTTTGCGAATTAGAAATGAATTAAGTTTTGATTTTGTAAGGAAATACTTAGGTCTCCGCCACATCCACAACCTCGAACTCGATAAAATGCTGAGAATGGCAACCAATGAACAGGTCATTGATATGTGTTACCAGTGGCAGGCAGATCAGGAAAAGAAAGAGCCTGAAATCGAGACAGTCTATATCTGCCGGATTATCGAAATGCTGCCGGATGGACGAAGGCGGTGCGTACACGAGGAAGATATTAAACCCGATCCGGATCTCCCATTTGGCGGCGAAAGGGAAAAAGTTGAAGAAATTTTGAAACGCTACAGCGCGGAACATGAGGGAAAGTTTATTGCGGTACACGAGGTCGTAAGCAGGGTAAAGGAGGCGTAATTACATGAATATCAACTATGATGAATTGAGTGAAATAACAGTTAAAAACCAGGAGGAACTTGACACAGTACCGAATGACTTTGGTGGCAGGATCTGCATAGAGTTTGGCACATACTTTAATCCGGCGATTGTCAAGGGTAGGTATAAGCGGTCGGTAGTGGCTCGGGGAAACTCCTCGGTAGTGGCTCGGGGAAACTCCTCGGTAGTGGCTTGGGAAAACTCCTCGGTAGAGGCTCGGGGAAACTCCTCGGTAGTGGCTCGGGGAAACTCCTCGGTAGAGGCTTGGGAAAACTCCTCGGTAGTAGGACGGGAAAATGCCCAGATTGTGGACTGTCTGCGCGGCGGGAAAATTGAGATAACAGGAAATGCAAGGATTGTCTACAATCCGAAGAATATCGAGGAATACATGAAATTTTACGGCATTAAGCATACAAAGAAGAAAGGCATATTTTATAAAGCCGTAAGAAAGAGAAATGAACGCTACTTTTCTGACCGTGACAGTGAATTTGAGTATTTTATCGGAAAAACAGCGGAGTGCAAATGTGGCCTTGACGCAAATATTGAGAAAGATTGCGGCAGCGGCATTCATTTATCACATCTTGCATGGTGCCTTGATTTCGGAAAGAGCTGGGACGATCTCGCCATCCTGGAGTGCGAGGCAAGTTTGGAAAATGTAATTGTTCCGTTAAATTGCGGAAAGGTAAGGACGGACAAGGTAAAGGTATTAAGGGAAGTACCGCTGGAAGAATGCGGTGTATATGGAAAGATCCTGGCAGGCAGGAGAAGGAAATAGCTGAAAGGCAGAAAGGAGCCGGAACCTTCCCGGGAATAAGGCGCGCCGGGTTCCTTTTAAAGAAAATGAGACAAGCAAATAAAAACAGCAAAGAAGTTTTTCACTCAAGAGTTTACACAAACAGACCTGATTATGCAGATTTGGAGAGCCCGGAGAAGTTTGAGGCAATTCTGGGAATTATAGGAACACGGTTAAGACAGCATCCAAAGGCTATATGCTCCTATTCGGGAGGAAGCGACAGTGATATTCTGATTGACCTAATTGAAACAGCAAGGCACCTTTTTGGATTACCAGAGGTAAAATATTGCTTTTTTAATACCGGTCTTGAAATGAATGCTACAAAAGACCATGTGAAAAAAGTTGCAGAAAAGTATGGTGTGGAGATAACAGAGTATAGACCTGAGAAAAATATTGTCATGGCAACAAGGGAGTATGGTATCCCGTTTATCTCAAAAATCGTATCAAGTGCAATGGAAACAGTGCAAAAGAAAGAACTTCTATTTTCCATCAGGGAAGAATATGACAATGCAGAAGATAAAACTGCAATAAGAGAAGAACTCCGCCAACGTTATCCGAGATCAGAGCAGGGCATCAATTTTCTTTGTTGCTGCAATTCTGCAGGAGAGCCGAGACCAAATATACAGCTTGTGATTGACTCGTCAAAGTATTTGTATGAGTTTATGAAAGAAAATCCTTGTAGTTTCAAAATCAGTGCAAAGTGTTGCGATTACTGCAAAAAACAGGTCGCACATAAAGTCCAAAAAGATTACGAAATGATAATCACAGGAGAGAGAAGAGACGAGGGAGGGATGCGGTCTGTACCTAAGTCTGAGAATGCAAACGGCACCATGTGTTTTTCCGAAACATCAAGCGGACAGTTTCGGTTTAAACCGTTGTATTATGTGTCAGATGCGGATAAGGAATGGTACAAAGAACGGTTTCAGATTAGGTATTCGGATGCTTATGAGGTATACGGTTTAACAAGGACAGGATGCTGTGGGTGCAGTATATCATCGAAGGCAGTTGAAGATTTGGAGAAAATCAGACCATACGAGCCGAATGTTGTAACGGCAGCGTGGAATATATTTGGGGACAGTTATAGGTATAGAGAAAAATATAATGAGTTTAAGAAAAAGAAGCAGTTAGAAACGAAGAATGCCGGACAGATGTCTTTCGATGATTTTCCGGAGGTGCTGCCATTATGATAAACGGAGAATTGATGGTTGACAACTTTGCCGGCGGGGGCGGGGCAAGTACCGGTATAGAAATTGCGACAGGCGTAAGCGTGGACATTGCAATCAACCATGATCCGGAAGCCATAAGGATGCACAAGGCGAACCATCCGAGCACAAAACACTACTGCGAATCGGTGTGGGATGTTGACCCGCTGGAAGTGTGCCAGGGGCACCCGGTAGGATTGGCGTGGTTCTCCCCGGACTGCAAGCATTTTTCTAAAGCAAAAGGGGGAAAGCCGAAAGATAAAAATATCCGCGGGCTTGCCTGGGTGGCATTAAGATGGGCAGGGCTGGTGCGTCCGAGGGTAATCATGCTGGAGAATGTGGAAGAATTTAAGACATGGGGACCGCTGAACCGTTCCCATAGACCGATTAAGGCAAAGCAGGGTGTAACCTTCCGAAAGTTTGTAAAGCAGCTTGAAGATCTGGGCTACGCGGTGGAATATCGCGAACTGGTGGCAGCGGACTATGGTGCACCGACCATGAGAAAACGTTTCTTTCTGATTGCCCGGTGCGACGGAAAGCCGATTGTATGGGCAAAGCCGACACACGGACCGGCAGACAGCGAAGAAGTGAAGGCGGGCATATTACAGCCCTATGTCGGAGCATACACGCAGATTGACTTTTTCCTTCCGTGTCCATCCATATTTGATACGGCAGAAGAAATAAAGGAAAAATACGGCATACGCGCAGTGCGCCCGCTTGCTCCTAAGACAATGGAACGGATTGCGAGAGGATTAAAGAAGTTTGTGCTGGAGAACCCAGAGCCGTTTATCATCCAGTGCAACCACAGCGGAGAACGGGCGCCTGGGGAGATCAGGGACCCGCTTCCGACAATAACAGGAAAACATGGATACGGCATTGTGGAACCTGTGCTGTCTCCGTTCATAATGTGCAACAATGAGAATAATGTGGGTGCAAGCGTGGAAAGCGGACTGCCGACTATTACAACGGGAAACCGCAATTTCCTTGCAATGCCGATGTTTATCCAATATCATTCGGAAACTTCAAACGGGGAAACAAGGGGACAGAAGCTGGATGAGCCTATCATGACGGTGGATGCGTCAAACCGCTACGGTCTGGTAAGCACTTTTATCCAAAAGTATTTTGGCGGTGGTTATACTGGCGCAGGTTCTGATCCTAAAAACCCTTTGCCCACAGTAACATCATGTGATCACGATAGCATAGTGACGGCGAACCTTATCCAGATGAACAATCACTGTGACGGTCGGGACATCAGGAAGCCAATACCGACGATTACAGCCGGAGACGGGCATTTTGGAGAGGTAAGGGCTTTCCTTGTGAAATATTATGGGCAGGGAACCGGACAGGACATAAAGGAACCTCTTGATACGGTAACGGGAAAGGACCGCTTTGGGCTTGTCACAATACAGGGAGTCGATTATGCCATTGTTGATATCGGGCTCCGGATGCTGGAACCCCGGGAACTGTACGGATGTCAGGGTGTGCCGGATGATTATATCATCGATCATGACTGTTACGGAAATGAGATATCCCGGACTGAACAGGTAAAGAAATGTGGAAATATGGTCTGCCCGCCAATACCGGCGGCTCTTGTAAAAGCAAATCTTCCGGAGCTTTGTGTGGGAGAGAGAATGCCGAATATGCGGATAGACAGCAGCAAAGAGCAACTGGAATTTGTAATATAAAGGAGCTGATAAAATGACCAGAGAAGAATATGAAGCGGAGAGAAGATTACACCGGGATAAGGTCTGCCAACTGCATAAAGACGGATATGGCAGGGAAGAAATAGCCGATATGACAGGCTACAGCAAAAGCTACGTGGATAGAATAATCCGTAAGATAAAGGGACCGTCTGAAAGGCGGAAAATGAGCGAAGAGCAGAAAAGAAAGGCTTTAGAAATGCGAAAAGACGGGAAGAAACTGCGGGAGATTGCTGCAGAAGTAGGATTTTCGCAATCGACTGTACAGAAGTACATAAAGAATTGCGGGCAGGAAGAAAATGAAGAGGCTGCCGGTAACGAACTGACCGCTACAGGAAAGACATTATTCAGTGCTATTCCTTCGGGGACCGTGATAACTGAGACCATAAAAGAGCGGGATGGGGAAGAAAGAGTTGTTAAGTGGACCTTGGAAAAACAGTACCGGTATCATGCTTGTTTTAAAAATAAAATTGGAATACGCAGATGTTTTACCAATGCGGAGCTGTTGCAGCGGAGGGTTATTCATCATCGGGCAATCTGAAAGCGAGAAGGGATATTGAAATGGACAAGACACCTTTACAAATATTTGAGGAAAGAGGACATAAAGAGTGTTGCCTGAATTGTTCAAAGTTGATAGTAAAGCAGACAGATAAAGGGCATATAAATTTCTGCGGTCATTGTGGAAAAATTATCCTTGATATGTTCCTTGACTGCGGGAATTTAAGAGATTGTGAATATGAGAGAAGGAAAGGAGCAAAAGAATGAGGATATTGCCAATATTATTCAATATCGATATGGTCCGGGCGATACTGGGCGGGAGAAAGACGGTTACAAGGCGGCTGATTAAGCCACAGCCGCAAGGATATTTCGAGGTAAACGAAGAACCGTTGTACATATATGACGCGGATTTCCCGCGGGGGAAAATAATGCCGACTTGCCAGCCGGGAGATATTCTATATGTGAGAGAAACGTGGTGTTTGCGATATGACGGAGAAAAGTATTTTTACAGAGCAGATAAGAATACATCAAGGGAAGAAAGGAAACTGATTGACTATGATCATACATTATGGAAACCTTCTATCCACATGCCGAAAGAAGCCGCCCGAATCTGGTTAAAGGTTACGGATGTTCGAGTGGAGCGGTTGCAGGATATGGAAACCGTAGATGATAGGAACTATATGGCAGAGGGAGCCAAGGAAAAGCATGATTTTATTTGCATATGGAACTCTACCATCAAGAAGTCTGATCTTGACCGCTACGGTTGGGGAGCAAACCCGTGGGTCTGGGTAATAGAATTTGAACGGTGCAAGAAGCCGGAAAGCGAGGGATAAAATGAAAAGTTTTAAATGTCCAAAATGTGGATTTTTCTTCTCACTTGCAGCTGACTGGGAAAGCATGAGTAAAGAAGAATACAGGGAAGTAACGGAGTGTCCTTGTGGGGCACAGATGAAAGAAGTTGATTATTCAGCAAACATGGTTCCTAAATTTGAGGTGTAGAAAGAGAAAATGAGAGAAATTATTTTTAAGGCAAAGCGTACAAATAACGGGGAATGGGTGGAAGGATTTTATGCGAATTGCTATTTCCCAACTAGCGATGTAAGAACAGGATATTTTATTATTGAATATCCAGGAGAATATTCGGGAGAATACCACGAGATATATACTGAAACCATCTGCCAGTACACCGGATTGACTGACAAGAAAGGCAAGAAGATCTGGGAAAATGATATTGTTGAAACGAGTGATGGCACGCGCGGAGTTGTTAAATTTGGCAAATATGGAGATATGAAAACGGATTATGGTTTTTATATTGAATGGGATAAAACGCAGCCATATTGGAGAAATGATATTTGCTATTGGCAGAGCGATATAATGGTTATCACTTCTATATTTGACAATCCCGAACTACTGGAAGGAGGTACAAAATGACAATGCGAGAGGGAAACAAGAAACTAAAAGTGTGTCCGTTTTGTGGCAGTAGGGCAAGGATTTTCAGAGCAGCAAACGGAAATTATGGAGTTGAGTGCGACAAAATCGGCTGTGTGATGCAGTCTCATATGGCTATAAGATCAGGCTTGCGGAGTATGAAGAGAGGATTGCCGCGCTGACAAAGAAGGATAAGGAGCGGATATTCAGAGTCATGGACGCATTCCTGGGAGAGAGCTAAGAGGCAAGAAAAAAGCGGTCAGAAATGATCTGATCCGCAATTTTTTCCCTTTTACACAGGTAATATTATAGGGGAAAGGATAGTGATATGTAAAGGGAAAGACATCGGGGATGTACGACAATAATCGACAGAATAAAAAACTTGCAAAAAATGTTGCAAAAATATTGCAACGATAAGATAATTAGGATAGGCACCGAATGGCGCTGATTAGTTAAGGACAGGAGAGGAAGCACGCATTCTATATTGGTGCGGGCAAAAGCCTATGCAATAGGCTAGGATCTGGTTTAGTGGATCAGACCTTTACAAGAAAAGGAGAGGTACAATTTAAGGAGGAGGTGTATCAGATGAAAAAACTGGGAAAAGTTTTTTTGATTGTGATTGCCGTCTGGGTTGTATTGTCTCTTTTGACACCGGTATGGCTTCATAACCTTGAGACAATACCGGAACAAATGGATCATATTTACCAGAACATCGCCACATCCGAATAGACGGATGTGAAGGACCATTGGAGTCGCAACTGGAGACGGTGCGGCTCCTTTCCTTTTTAGAAAGAAGGTGGAAGGCAGGGCAAAAGGAAAATATCAGGAATGGTTAAATCCGGAAAAGTTAATATTGCTTGAAAGCTGGGCTCGTAACGGGCTTACTGATGAGCAAATAGCTCACAATATTGGGATTACTGCAAAAACTTTGTATGAGTGGAAGAACAAATATAGTGAGATTTGTGAGTCCTTAAAAAAGGGCAAGGAAGTAGTTGATATATTGGTTGAAAATGCCTTGCTAAAAAGAGCCTTGGGGTACCAGTACGAAGAAGTGTCTGAAAAGTACGAAATGGGGATTATGACCGAGCGAAAAGTAACAAAAAAAGAAGTGGTGCCGGATACCACAGCTCAAATCTTCTGGCTTAAGAACCGCAAGCCGGAGGATTGGAGGGACAAGAGAGAAAGCAATATTCGGGACGAATGCGAGAATGACGGTTTCATTGAAGCCCTAAAGAGTCAGGCGCCCGAAACATTCAGAGAGGCGGGCGATATAGTTGAAACGTAAATCAAAAACAGCAACAGTAAAATTTGCCAATTTCAGCTTAAAGCAGCGCGCTGTCTTGGAATGGTGGGTAGACGGAAGCCCTTATGCAGACAAAGACGGTATCATTTGTGACGGTTCTATCAGATCAGGTAAGACGATGAGCATGTCCTTATCGTTTGTAATGTGGGCGATGGAGACGTTCGACGGAGAGAATTTCGGTATGTGCGGAAAGACTATACAATCTTTGCGCCGTAACGTTATCAAGAAACTTAAACCGATGTTGAAATCCAGAGGGTATATCGTAGAGGAACATAGATACGAAAACTCTATGACGGTTGCGTTTGGGAACAGGGAAAATGAATTTTATTTCTTTGGTGGAAAAGACGAGGCGTCACAGGATCTTATCCAGGGAATAACATTGGCGGGAGTTTTCTTCGATGAAGCAGCGCTCATGCCGGAGTCTTTTATTAACCAGGCAACCGGCAGATGTTCCGTAGAAGGGTCAAAATACTGGTTTAACTGCAATCCGGAAGGACCGGATCATTTTATCAAAACGGAATGGATTGATAAGATTACCGACAGGAATATGATACGGATACATTTCGAGATGAAAGATAATCCAAGCCTTACGGAGCGCATTCTTATGCGATATGAAAGAATGTATAAGGGCGTATTTTATGATCGTTTTGTCCGCGGGCTCTGGGTACTGGCGTCTGGAATTATTTTTAGGTATTTCGCTGAAAATGACAAGCCGTATCTGTTCAGCGATGATGATATTTTTGACGAAAATGGAAAGTTGAAGTTAAGATTTACCAAGATTACCATGGGGATTGACTTTGGCGGAAACGGTTCTGCGACGACTTTCTTTCTGACGGGATATCTGGACGGATACAGGAAATTTCGTGGGCTGGAGGAGAATGGGCTCCCGGTAACCGATGATATTGATGCAAGAAAAATATGTGATAAATTTGTTGAGTTTTACCGCATGTGCATCAACAAGTACGGTCGTGTGGATTGGGTGTTTCCCGACAGTGCGAGCCCGACGATGATTAACAGCCTGATTTCTGCGGCAAGGGAGGCAGGGCTTCCATATACCAATATTGCAGGGTGCCGAAAAAATGAAGTGTCAGAACGACCAAAGACCATAGACCTGCTTTTCAATACGGGACGGCTTAAAATCAATGAGCGGTGTGTTGAGACGAGAAAGGCAATTGCCTCTCTTCGGTGGGATGAGAAGCATCCGGATATCCCGGAGGATAAGAACATTGGTAATTGTAATGATAGATGGGACGCATTTTGTTACTGTCTGCTGGACTTTATAGAATTTATTGATCTTGGCTATTAGAGAGGAGAATGCTATAGGAAAACTTTTGTAAATGACTATTTAACAAATCTTGGATACACGGTAAACAACAATGCGCTTTCGGTTATAGAGCGGTGTGATAACTGGTATTCAAACAGGATCGTTGAAGATTTCCATAAAAGAAAAAATTTGAATGATATAGAATATGAACTCAGCCGAATGAATTTTGCAAAGAGGTGCTGCGCCGATGATGCAAACCTGTGCGAAATTATATCCGTATCTCCGGAGAAGGACGATCAGTCGAAGGAATTTATAAGCACGTTTTTGGAGCATAACCGCTTTGATGTACAATATCGGGAACAACTGGAGAAAACATCAGCTACCGGGACGGTCGGGGCATATTGTTATCTGCAGGATGCCGAATATGTAAAGGGAAAAGATGGGGCTGTTATGGCGAGAGGTGGAAGCGTATGTATCAATTATTGCGATGCTGACTGTATTGTACCGCTGACTGTTAAGAACAAAGTCATTACAGAATGTGCTTTTACAGGAACGGACATTGTGAACGGAAAGGAAAAGACGACGCTCGTCATATTTACAGTTAAAAATGGGATGTACGTGGCTGATACAGTATATTTTGACGAATTTGGAAAACGTGTTGGAACCGAGGATCTTTCCATTCAGCTCGGAGACGTTAAGCCGTTTTCAGTCATGACAAATGCGGAAGTCAACAATTTGGACGATATGAAGGGCTATGGTCTCCCTAAGATTTACAACTCCATTCCATTATTTAAAGCGGTTGACCTGTGCTACAACATTTTGTACGGGGATTTGAGCAAAGGCGATAAACTTGTGTTTTTAAACGAATTGCTTGCCTGCGTTAAGGTTGACAAAAACGGAAAGCCCTATTTGACAAATCAACAAAAAGAACTGTTTATTTTGCTTGGAGAAAAACTCCCTACGCAGGATGCGCTTATCAAAGAGTACAACCCGGAAATCCGCGTGGAGCAGATAACAAAGACCTTCGAGCTTGTGCTTTCATTGCTTTCCATGCAGTTTGGATATGGCAGTAAAAAGTATACCTTTGAAAATGGGCAGATTAAGACGGCTACGGAGTATATTGGGACAAAACAGGATGCCATGCAGGAGCTGAATAAGCAGAGGAAGCAGGCAGAAAATTACATCACGGATATTATACGCGCCGCCATGTGGTTTTCAAACCAGTTTTCCGGGACAAATTATGATCTGGAAGAGCCGCTTTCCATTGAGTTTGACGACTCCTATGTAGAAGATAAGCAGACGAGGCTTGAAGCAATGAGGACAGACGCTATTTCTTTCCCTGAGGTCCCGTGGCTGAAATTTATGTATATCAAAGAAAAATATAATCTGTCGGATGAGGAAGCGAAAAAGTATATTGATGAAGGCGTGGCTTACGAAGAGGAGGACATGCTGGAAGATTAGAGAGGATGATGTACCAGGCTAACAGAAGAGCAAATGGAAATATTATCAGATAAATATATAACCGGGCTTTACCAGGAACTTGAGCGGGAAGTGATTGCGGATATTGCTAGGAGAGTGAAAAAGACCGGAAGATTTACGGAAACAGCGGAAATTATGGCAAAGTCCATGAAGATGCAGGGATATTCTCCGGAGCAGATACGGGCAGAGGTAATGAGGCTGATGTGCGCTGATAAGGATTATCAGAACGAGGTGGCGCAGAACACGAAAGAGTATAAGGCGTATGTGCAGGGGCTGATCAATGAGACATATAAGGAAGCCAAGAAGAACGGAACGGAAATGTTCGATGAAGCTGCCAATATGGCTTTTAACAATGATCTTTCCGTGTGGGAAGAGCACGGAGAAGATCTGTCGAAGCCGTCCTCCCTCAGTATGTTGGCAGATAGCGCATCAAGGCAGACAAACGGTCAGCTTCGGAATTTAACGCAATCGACCGGATTCCGTAATACAAAGCTTGGAACCGTTGGAGTTATGAATGCCTATCAAAAAGAAATGGATCTTGCTCTTCTCAAGGTTGCTACCGGGACCTTTTCCTATGATCAGGCTGTGAACGACTGTGTTACCAGGCTTGCACAAAGCGGGCTTCGTTGTATTGACTACGAGAGCGGGCGCACATATCAACTTGATACGGCTGCACGTATGTGTATAAGGACGGGACTCGGGCAGTTGACAGGGAAGATTACAGAAGCGAACCTACAGGGAATGGGACATGATCTGGTTATCACTTCACAACACGCGGGAAGCAGACCGGAACATGCCGTATGGCAGAACAAAGTGTTCTCATATTCGGGTAAAAATAAAAAATATCCGGATTTTGTGAAAGCAACCGGATACGGTACTGCGACGGGATTAAATGGAGTGAATTGCCGTCATGATTTTTATCCATATTGGGAAGGGGATTATATTGCCCCTGATCTGAAAGAGCCTGATCCGGTCGAGGTGGATGGCAAGGAGTATACGTATTATCAGGCAACCCAGAAGCAGAGATCAATGGAGCGGAATATACGGGCTACAAAGCGGGAAATTGAGGCTATGAGCGCTATCGGAGAGGATACCGCGGAGTTAAGGCGCAAGCTCAGATTTCAGACGAAAGAGTATCATAGATTTAGTGACGCTGTTGGTATCCGGACAAAGAACGAGCGTTTGAGAGTAGCAGCGGGAAGCAGTAATCTAAACCAGACCAGAGTTGCAAAAAGGTATAAAAATGATATAATAAAAAATAATACTTTAAATTCCATAAATGATCCAATGGCAGAGATATTTGGAGCAGGAGAAGTTTCTAATCCAGAGGAAATAAAGGAATTTAGAGCAGAATTAGAATTACTGGGTGTGGAACTGGTAGAAAGAAAAAGAGAGACTCTTGGTTATGCGCCGGGATTAAAGCGGGGAGAACAAGGAACGGTATACATATCGCAAGGGGCAAGTTATAGCGCTTGGTGTCACGAGATGCAACATGTAAGGGACGATTATCGAGACGGCTGGTCTGGAATGCGTATCATTGAAGATGCTGATAAACGATATGAAAGAGAGTACAGGGCGTATAGTATAGAAATTGAGCTTGCGCTTAAGGCAGGAAGGGAAGATATTGCAGAAAAGCTGAGGCAAAATCTTGAGGAAGAGAGGAGGAGTATCTATGGAATATAAAACACTGAATATCAGTGAAAGCGACAGGAAACTGTTAGAGGATATTCAAAACGGAGAGCCGTCTTCTATCATGAAGGGGCTTGTTCATCCGGGTGCGTTTTACAGAGTCAATTCAATATTATGTGCATGTAGATTTAAAGTGACTGATCCTCCGTTAAAAATCTATTTGGACAGACTGAAAACAGATGATTTGGTTTTGAATGGCTATAAAGTTTCAGAGTTTGCAATTGCAGCATTGGATATTTTGGGACTTGAAACTTATGCTGGAGGGGACCTTAGAATAAGGGCGCTGATTAAATCAAAATTTGAATTTGATTGAAAAAACGCCTTGAAAAAAAGAAGGTCCTATTCTATAATAACCATATAGCAAACAACTGTTCTGTTAAAAGGTGTTATGCGTATGGATGATAAAAAAATAATGGAGGCTATCAGAAAGATAGTGATCAAGAATGGCAACAATGCCGAAGTCAGGAAAAAGCCGGACGGAACGCTTGTTGTGTATGAAGTTAAAAAGAATATTGTCGCATCATGAATTGGCATGATGGAAGGACTATTGGAGTCGGTGCTTATGAAGCATTGGCTCTTTTTTATTTGCTTTTATCTATTACCTCCAATAAATCGGGCGGGGTTTCCCATACTCCGCCTGCATCGCGGGTTAGTGTAATGGCAGCATACCAGCGTCCTAAGTTGGTCGGCGGAGGTTCGACCCCTCCACCCGCAATTTCCTAACCGGAGAAAGTCCGGTAAATAAATTATTTTAAGGAGAGTAGCAAATGAAGAACATTGAACAGATTTTGGCAGATGCCGGCGTAGAAACCACAGACGACCAGAAGAAAGAAATTGTGAAAGCTGTTGGGGAAAATTACAAGACGGTAGCCGATTGGGAAAAGCAGCGCACAAAGGCGCAGACTTTAGAAAAGGATCTCGGCGAAGCAGGGGAAAAATTAAAGGGTCTTGAAAATGTAAACCCCGAGGCACTCAAAGAAGAAATTGACAGGCTGAAAGGCGATCTTGAGCAGAAGGATAAGGAGTTTCAGCAGCAGATTGCGGACAGAGACTTCGACGAGATGCTGAAAGCGGCAATTTCTTCGGCAAAAGGTAAAAACGCCAAGGCAATCACGGCATTGCTGGATGTGGATACCTTAAAGGCATCGAAAAACCAGAAAGAGGATATCGCCGCAGCGCTTAAGACGTTATCCGAGGAAGAGGACAGCAAGATGCTCTTTGGAGAGGATGAATCGCAGAATATCGGCAGCGGTAATCCGATTGGAACAGTAAATAAGGGTGGCAGCCAGGAAGCGGATGCAAATATCCGGTCAATTATGGGGCTTCCGCCTGTACAGAAGTAGGAAAGAGAGGCATGTAAATGAACGCTATCGAGTTATTTAAAAAGTACATCGCTTTATTGGATGAGATTTACAAATTAGAATCAAAAACGAATGTGTTAGACGGGGCAAATGAACTGGTCAGCCAGGGCGCAAATGCGAATGAGCTGATTATTCCTAGGATTTCCATGGACGGACTTGGAGATTACAGCCGTAACTCCGGTTACGTAGACGGAAACGTTGATTTTACTTTTGAGACAGTAAAATGCAATTTTGACCGCGGTCGTATGTTTACGGTTGACGTGATGGATAACATCGAGACTATGGGTATGGTATTCGGAAAGTTATCCAGTGAATTTGTAAGGACAAAGGTTATTCCGGAGCTTGACGCTTTCAGAATGGCGAAATATGCGTCCTTGTCCGATATCAGCACCGTTGACGCGGCAAACTTATCTACAGGTGCCGACGTAGTAAAGGCTTTGAGAGCTGCCACTACAAAGATGAACAATGATGAAGTATCGGAAGCAAACCGTATTCTTTTCATCGAAACAGGTCTGAAAGGGCTGGTGGATGATATGGATACAACCAAATCAAAAGAGGTTCTTAAAAGATTTGGTCAGATTGTTGAAATGCCGCAGAACAGATTTTATACGTCGATCAAGCAGTTGACAGGCGAGGGAGAGCAGAAGGTCGGAGGATACAGACGCGCGTCCGCTGAATATGAGTTGTCCAAGGATACGGCGGTTGTGGAAGGCAAGAGCTATTACACAAAATCGGGCGAAAACTATTCTGTAGTAAAAACTCCGAGTGGCGACCCGAGCGCTTCTTCTTACTACGAAATGACAAAGGCGCCCGGCAGCAATATCAATTTTATGGTAGTGGAAAAGAGCGCGGTTATCCAGTTTAATAAACGCGTAAACAGCAAAATTATTGAGCCGGATCAGAATCAGGATGCAGATGCTTATAAATACGGCTACAGGCAGGTTGCCATTGCAGATGCGTATGAGAACAAGCGCGCCGGCATCTATTTGCATAAATCCACCGTGACAGAATAAAAAGGAGGGAGCTGTAAATGCCGCATGTAAATTGGGAGGATTACAGCTCCCTTCATGATATCGTAAAAAAAGAGAATTTTGATAAAGCCGAAGCCTTGGCGGAAAAGGAAATCTGCGCCGTGATAGGACCCATCAGATGGGCTTCCATTACGGCGGATACGTTTGGGTATAAACAGCTTCAAGACTGCATCTGTAACGTTATGGACAAAATGTCGGCAGACGGAAAGTCCGGTAAGGGCAAGGGCGTTTCTTCCGTCAGCAATGACGGATATTCCGAGAGTTATGTTGTCCAGACGGAGGAACAGCTTAGGAGTGAGCTGCAGAGCTCAATCAGAGCATGGCTTTCGGGTACCGGATTGATAGGCGCATATTGATGAAGAGAGCATTTAGGATTTTTGTTTGTGCATTATTAGGTGTTCATAGTCCATCACTTGGCAGAAAGGTTCATTTTTCAGACGTATTAACCAATTATGAAAGGTAATAGTATGGCATTATTCACGGATACAGTAACAGTCTACAACAAAATATCTGATACCGAATGGAAGCGTACAGTGGTTGAAGGCGTACAGTGGGCGGATAAAACCGAGAAGCAAAACGACAACGGAAAAATCAGCGTTGTGCGGTATGCCTCCATAACCTTTCCGGAAGGGACCTACGAAGGACTTACCATTTCTGCCAGACGGGAGGAGGATGCGATATTTCTGGGGGATATCCCCGATATTGTGTCTGATGTAAAGGGACAGAGGCTGTCTGATCTGTTGGACAAGTATGAAAAGAGCGGGCTGATCAAGTCCGTGAATGATAATTCAAACAGGTCGTTTTTAAAGAATATCAAGGTGGTGGCTGCTTAGGGCGGATTTATTCAGACTTGTGGCTGTTGAAATCGACACAAAAAGAGTCCTGAAAAAACTCGGATTGGATGAAGGCGGAAGGGTTCAGCAGTATATTGATTCGGAATGCCTGCGGCTTTGCGATCCAAAGGTACCAAAAGATCATGGAGATTTAATAAAATCCGGAGAGATTAACACAAAGATTGGAAGCGGAGAAGTTATTTACAATACGCCTTATGCCAGAAGATGGTATTACATGCCTGCGGATTTTCGGGACGCTCCTGAAAGAGGTAATTTCTGGTTTGAAAGAATGAAACAGGAACACCGAAAAGATATTTTAGAAGGAGCGCGGCGAAGAGTGAACGAAGGAGGAGACGGAGATTGACCATATCAAAATATATCGTTGATTTGTTAAAAAAATATGACGGGCTTGAAATCGATTTAAGCCATGTTCCAGACGGCTCCGATCAATACGGGCTCTTCAAGTCCGCCGGAAGGGACGTCAAAGAATTTAACGATGCCAGTTACCAGATCACGGAATATTATCAATTTTTGGCAAGGCAGAAAACATTATCCGGCACTGAGAGAAAAGAGGCTGACGAATGGCTAGAAAATCTTACTTACTGGGTCGATGATTTTGCCTTCCTGTATGACTTTCCGGAGCTCGATGGAAACAGGGAAGTGAATGATTTATCCATTACGGGGGCGCCGTATCCGATGAAGGCGGAGGATAAAGAAACATTATATCAGTTGACACTATCAATTACATATACAAGGGAAAGGGAGGATTTATATGCCTGAATTAACAAGATTAAAAAAACATAGAACAATTCCGTTTCTGGACATTGCGGCGGACTCTGCGTCTGCGGCTGATTGGGCACGGATCGGAAGATCTACCGTTTTTGATCTGGTGCTGAACGCACAGACTGAGGACAACGATTTTATTCAGAACGAAATGCCGGAGACGGATATCAAGTATTATAAACCGGAGCTGTCACAGGAATTGCAGAGTAATAAGGGGGATAAAGCATTTGACTATCTCTATAACATGTTTTTTAACCTTCCTACCGGCGAGGAGGTCAAGAAGCGGATGCTGATCGTATTTGACGGAAATGTAGGAACAGAGGATGCCCCTAAGTTTAACGCGTGGAACACGAAAAGTACCCTGACACTCGACCATTTTGACACTGTTGCGGAAAAAATCTATTTCAAATTCAGCATCTTTGAAATTGACCGCGGGACATGCACTGTAACAGACGGCGTTCCGGCTTATGTATCTAACGCAGAATAAAAGAAGGAGGATGAAGAAATGCAGTATACAGTAATTGTAAACGGAAGGAGTTATGACCTTCCGCCTAAAACGCTTGAAGTTGTGGAGGAAATGGAGAAGGTATCCAACATTGACAACGTAAAGGGGCTTTCTATCAGAGAAAAATTTCAGAAAATTTTTGATTTTGTCAGCGGTCTTGTTGGGGTGGACGCCGCAAAGGAAATTCTTGGATCGGATGATATCAACAAGGTGGATTTGTCCGATGTGTCGCTTGCCTTTATCAAAATCGTAGAAGCATATGACAAGCCGGTAAACGGCTATAAAGCCGAACAGTTAAGATCGCGGGTGCGCGGGCTGGAGACCATGAATATTCTCAATATTATTGAGCTTGCTAAAGTGGCGCAGAATATGGGGAACAAATGATGGATTTGACAAAAAAGGGATTGCCGAATGTCGTTGATATAGGCGGCAGTCCCTATTCTATTTATACCGATTATCGTGTTTGGATGCGGTTTGAAAATGAAGCTATGAATATGCGGGCGGGAGATCGCATTGACGTATCTTATCTTTTTAAGAATGATATGCCGGCTTATTGCAATATATCGGACTTGTTTTCATTCAGTAGACCGAAGTCGTTGCTCCCGAGAAGCGTCGGCAATCATAGCGATGCCGTGATTATTGACTATGACCTGGATGCGGATTTGATTTATGCGGCTTTTTTAGGACAGTACGGAATAGACCTGATAGATATTCCGGAATTGCATTGGCATAAGTTTTTGGCGTTATTAAAGGGAGTCAATGAACAGACGAAACTTCGCGAGGTTATGGGATATCGGTGTTATGAAAAGCAGGCTGCGGACAACCGCAGAGACGTATATGAAGAATTGCGTCGTGCCTGGGAGATCGACAGGCTCACTCCGGAAGAGCAAATGGAAGCAGATAAATTTAGCAGTTATTTTGATTAGGAGATTATGTCAGGTCAGACGGTAAACTGATATTTGACACAAAACTGAATACTAATGGGGTTGTTACCGGGCTTGCGGGTATTGGAAAGACCGCTGCCAGTGCATTCGGAGGAATGGCTAAGGCTGGAACGGCTGCAGCATCAGCTCTTGTAGCAGTGGGAGCAACGGCATCCGCAGCCTTGATCAATAGCGCTGTGCAGGGCTATGCAGAATATGAGCAGCTTGTAGGTGGCGTGGAAACGCTGTTTAAGGACAGCAAGGACGTAGTAATGGATTATGCGGATAATGCCTATAAAACGGCAGGAATGTCCGCAAATGCCTATATGGAAACCGTTACAAGTTTTTCGGCGTCCTTATTGCAAAGTCTTGATAATGATACGGCTGCGGCTGCAGAAAAAGCCGATCTAGCAATTACCGATATGTCTGACAATGCGAACAAAGTGGGCACGTCTATGGAAATGATCCAAAACGCGTACCAGGGTTTTGCAAAGCAGAATTATACCATGCTTGACAATCTAAAGCTCGGTTATGGCGGAACCAAGGAAGAAATGCAGCGGTTGTTGGAAGATGCCGAAAAACTATCCGGTATCAAATATGACATTTCCTCCTTTGCGGATATTGTGGACGCGATCCATGTCGTACAGACAGAAATGGGGATTACGGGCACGACCGCAAAAGAAGCAGCGACGACCATCGGAGGCAGCCTGAACTCTGCAAAAGCGGCGTGGTCAAATCTCGTTGTTGGGATAGCGGATGATACACAGGACTTTGATGCGCTTGTCAATAATTTCGTAGACAGCGTCGCTGCCGCCGCCGAAAATATTCTTCCGCGGGTTGAGACGGCTGTCACAGGAGTCGGAACCCTGATTGAAAAGCTCTTTCCGGTTATTATGGAGGAGCTTCCGGGAATTTTAAATGATGTTTTACCGGAGTTGGTTTCGTCCGGAATCAACATGGTCAATTCACTGTCGGATGGCATTGAGCAAAATCTTCCGCTGATTGCGGAAACTGCAATTGAGTTGGCGGAGCAACTGATCGGCGCGTTGATCGAGGTCGTTCCGGAATTTATTACGATTGGCTTAGAATTGATCGCCCAGCTCGCCGTTGGCATTGCTCAAGCGCTGCCCGAGCTGATGCCTAAGATGGTGGAGGCAATTGATACGATCGTTCTCGCCATTCAGGAGAATTTGCCCCTGATTTTAGATGCCGGCATTCAAATCCTTTTGCAGCTCGCCCTCGGGATTGCTCAAGCGCTGCCCGAATTGCTTCCGGCAATCGTGGATGTGGTTTTACAGATTGTCGAGACGCTTATCAACAATATAGATTTGCTCGTTGAGGCAGCAGTACAGCTTATGACTGGTTTGGCTTTGGGGCTGATCGGTGCGATTCCTGTACTTATTGAAAAAATCCCCGAGATTATTTCAAATTTGGTAACGGCTCTGATCGAGAATGCGCCAAAACTGGTGGAGGCATCCAATAAAATGATCTTCACTCTTGCACAGGCTTTAATCGCTTATCTGCCTTCATTGCTTATGATAGTACCGAATTTGGTTGTGCAGATTACGAATAAATTTATATCTCTGGCTTCCAAATTTTTGGAAATCGGCAAGAAATTTATCGGAAAAATAAGAGAGAGCATAGAGAGCAAATGGGAGGAATTAAAAGGTCTTGTACCGGATTGGATAGGGAAACTAATCGATAAATTCCTAGATGGTGCGTTCGGGTTCCTCGATGTGGGGACACAGATAATTCAAGGGATTTGGAACGGCATTTCAGCCGGTTGGGATTGGCTGACGGGGAAAGTACAATCTCTTGCACAAAACTTACTTGATGCTGCAAAGGGCGCACTTGGTATTCATTCCCCTTCCAAAGAATTTGCTTACATCGGTCGTATGTGCGTAGCTGGTTTTGATGAAGGAATAGATGAATTGATGGCTCCGGATGGAATAACGAGGAATATCAAAGCATCTTTAAGCACATTGACCAGCGTGGAAGGCGCCGCTTCCTATAAAGGAAGAGAAGAGGGCTCGTTTACCCAAATCCTTAACATAAACAGAGAAATAGCCACTCCCGATGAGTTGGCAAGAGCCGTAAGAATTGAGTCGAGGTATGGGCTTATGAAAGGGATGCCGTATGGATACTAATGTGTATGTGCGTATTGTGCGTAGTGATAAAAAGGAATTTGTAATAGATGGAACAGATTGGAAAATCCCATCTGACGGACTGGACGGGTTTGGAACATTTGAGAACGATATCAGTACCGCGGAAAACGCAGTTGGGGACGGCGATATTGTTACCTCCTCCAGAATTGCGAAAAAGGACAGGAGCATTGCAGCAAAATCCAGAAATCCGCATTTAAATGATGTGCTGAGGCGGGAGGCTGTATCGTTTTTTAACTCGAAAATGACTTATAAAATTTATGTCACGTATATGGGAGTGACCAGATGGTGCGAGGGAGAGATTTATAAATTCAATCTCCCGCCGGGGAACGTGCACAGGGAAATGACGATGTCCGTGACCTTCCTCTGCCCTGATCCGTTTTTGCGCTCATATGAAGATTTCGGAAAAAATATAGCATCCGTCGTTCCGATGGCGGGATTTCCGTATTTATGTAAAAAAGAGACGGGAGTTACAGGGGGGCGGTTTAACTTCGCAAAAATGGTTGTTTTGGAAAATGACGGAGACGTGAATACATATTGTAAGGCGGTATTCTGGGCAAAGGGAATTGTAAAAAATCCCAGATTATCCATAGGAGACGCCTATGTGCGCGTAATTGATACGATGGCAGAGGGAGACGTAATTATCATGGATTTTACGGCGAATCCGCCCACAATAAAAAAGAACGGTTTAAACTTCATCGGTCATTGCGATAAGACATCCAAGTTTGACGATATGCAGTTGAATGTAGGGGATACGGAAATTTCGTTCGATGCTGACGACGGCTCCAATCTGCTTGACGTATCCATTTACTATAACAAATTGTATGGAGCTATGTAGGAGGTTGCCATGGCAGGGTTTAACGTGATAGGGCTTGATGCCAGTTACCAGATAGTATCGCTGATCCGGTTTACAAATTTACAGTGGACACGCAAGTACCATGAGAGCGGTTCCTTTTCCATTCAGCTTCCGCTTAACCAGTACAGCTCCGAGATTAAGTATATATATACGGCGGAGCGTCCGGAAATGGGGAGAGTATCCCAGGTAAATTATGTGTCGCAGAACGGATATAAATATATCCAGCTTAGCGGCTACTTTCTGGAATATGAACTTAACAGACACGTTGTATACCAAAAAGGATATACCAATATCTATGCTTCGCCTGACTGGATCGTACAAAGAGGCTGCGCGGAAAACGTTGCATGTGCGTTTTTTGACGCATTTAAGGATATTAAGGCAAATGTTGATTATGGCACGGAGCCGTATTATATGGAGTCTCATCTTGGGATAGAGAGGACGCCTAGTCAGGGAAGAGGAAATTATGCAGAGCATACGCGCAACGGGGAATATCTTGACCGGAAAATTTATGACATATTAAAACCTTCCGGGATGTCCTATAGGGTGTCATATGATTTCCAGACGAATAAAAAGACATTTACATGCTGGAGGGGCGAGGACCGGAGATCTGATCAGCAAAATAATAATCCGGTTGTCTTTTCAACAAAGTACGGCAACATAAAAAATCCAAATGTGCTGATAGATACTTCGGAATATAGAAATGCGTACATTGTTATCAATGAATATAACAATAACGGAACAGACAAAGTTTACACAAGAGCCGGTTTCAATCTTTCAGATGGGGAGGGCGATTATGATGCGAGGTTTTTGTATCTTAAATCGTCATTGAACAGATCTGACTATGACGAGTCTGAGTTTTATCCAGCGTTGGATAATGAAGGAGACGTGGAGTTAAAAGAACACGTAAAGACTATCAATACAGAATTTGACGCAATGGAAGGAAGCTATGAATACCGGAAGGATTTTGATATCGGAGATTTCTGCTCGATTGAAATACCGGAGGTATCGTATTCGGCGGATGCCAGATTGATAGGATGCTATGAGGTAATTAAGTCCGGGAAATGGACCTTAACGCTTGAATTTGGAACACCAATAGTTAGGAGGATTATGAAATGATAGGATATCCAATTGATTCGCATGTAACTTTTGAAAGTGACGGAACGCCGGTATATGACCGGGCGGTGTCGTCCGCTCCGCTTAGGCAGTTGATTTCAAAACTCTTTTCGGACGGTATTCTTCCTAATCCGTCTACCAATATGCAGGTAGTTGCCGGTACGGGTATGAATGTAATCGTATACCCCGGATTTGCAATTTGTAGCGGCTGCCTGAAATTGGAAGAGTCACAGCGCACTCTTGCGGTACAGGCTTCCAATGCAAATTATGACAGGATTGATACGGTCGTGCTCCGTCTAAACGACAACGACTCCGAGCGTATCTGTGATTTTTATATCCTGGAGGGGACGCCCGCTACAAGTCCGGTCAGACCAACGCTTACACGAACAGAGTCCATATGGGAGATAGGGCTTGCGGATTTGTTTATTGCCAAAAATTCAACGGCTCTGTCAAATCAGCGCATAACGGATACCAGATATGAGGCTGCAAGGTGCGGAGTCATGTCTTCCATAAGCCAGTTTGACACAACGACTCTTTACCAGCAGGTACAAGCTGATCTTGAAGAATTTCAAAGCGTCAGTCAGGCAGAGTTTATAGAATGGTATGAAAGCATAAAAGGGCAGCTTTCGGAAGATGCCGCCGGAAATCTGCAGAATCAGATTGGAGATTTGTCGCAGTTGGAAACACAGACCAAGACCAGCTTGGTAAATGCCATAAACAGCCTCCTAAAAAAAGAAAATTCCTATATTGGAATGATAATTTATTCGGCAACACTGGATACCGAAGAGAAGGTTAAGTCCTTCTATGGGGGTAAAAGCTGGAGCAAAATCGAAGAAAAATTTTTGCTTGGCGCATCTGAGGCATATGAAATTGGCAGTACGGGCGGCGAAGCTACTCATCGGCTGACAGTAAACGAAATGCCCAGTCATACGCATAATGTTAACATTTGGCTTAATGGTTCAGAAAGCGGGACAATGCAGTACGCGCCTACGACCGGGAAAATGACAACACAATTTCAGTCGACACCCGCCGGCGGAAACCAGGCGCATAACAACATGCCTCCATATAGGGCTGTTTACATCTGGGAGCGCGTAGAATAAAAACTATGTGGAAAACAGAAAGGAAAGCAAATGGAAACGATTATTTCAAGCGCAATTTCGGGATTTGTCGCGTTGGCAGTCTGCATGATAAACAACATGGCACAAAAACGGGCGGCGCGAATGCAGTATGAAGAGACAATCGCATTGATTGAGTACAAGCTGGATGCCCTGACAAAACGGGTGGAAAAGCACAACAACTTAATAGACCGCACCTATAAGCTGGAAGAGCTGACGGCGCTGCAGGAAGAAAAAATAAAAGTGGCAAACCACCGGATCGAAGATCTGGAGAAAGAGAGGAACTGAGTATGAAAAACACAGAATGGAAAGAACAGGCAAAGCAATGGGCGAAGGCGGCAGGCATCCGCGCGGCGAAAACAATGGCGCAGACCGCGGTGTCGATGCTGACAGTGGGACAAGCCGTAACGGAAGTAAACTGGATCAACGTGGTTTCGATATCCGTTGTGGCGGGTGTGTTCTCTGTATTGACTTCCATTGCAGGGCTTCCGGAAGTTGCGCCGGTGCAACAGAGTGGAAAAGACAAAAAGGAGGAAAGCAGATGAAATTAGGAATTGACGTATCGGACAATCAAGGGTATATTGACTGGAAAAAGGTAAAAGCCGCAGGCGTAGGGTTCGCCATCCTTCGGAGCACCAGGGGCAGCGGGACCCCGGACAAACAGCTTGCGTCAAATATTAAAGGCTGTTTGGAGAATAACATGCCCATGGAATTTTACAAATATATGTATGCCCTTACAAACTCGGCGGCAAAGGACGAAGCAAAGCGGGTTATTGAGGTACTAAAACAATATGGAATTGCTCCTTCCAAAGATACCATAATCTGGGCGGACATCGAATATGACAAACAGCTTGCTTTAGGTAAAAAAGCCGTGTGGGAAATTTTTGACAACTTCAAGGAAATTGTTCTTAACTCCGGCTATGGCTTCGGTCTGTATATGGGCAAGTACGCGTATGAAAACCAGTTTGACGGTGCCCGGATTGACGACAGGCTGTGGTTGGCGAGATATTATGCGGGAGATACGGTAATGCAGTTTGGGACCCTGCCGGACGAAAGCAAAAAGCCCGCTGTGGCAGCAGGATCGGCATCGGTACTGAATGGTTGGCAGTATACATCGCGCGGACGGGTCCCCGGTATAAACGGGAATGTGGATCTGAATATCAGATATGAGGGATGCGGCGCTGTAAAGGTAGATCCGCAGTATTATGATACACCGGAATTTACCCTGATCGACAGCTTAAACAAGATCGGAGTGGACAGCTCCTATAACAATAGGAAGAAAATCGCCATTGCGAATGGGATCACAAATTACTCGGGGACCGCAGCACAGAATATGGAAATGTTGGAATTATTACAGGATGGAAAGTTATTAAAATACATTTAAAGTAGATTAGGGTATCCTAAAGATCTGGGATACCCTTTATTAAATTTTTAAAATGTATTATAAATAATTTTGCTGATGCAAATTGTTACATGATCCGTGTTGCATTTCGTGTTGCATAACACGCTTTTTTTAGAGTTTTAAAATATATTTTGATAATTAAAAATAAAATTATGATATTGAAAAAACGGCATAAATACTGGACTTTTCTTCTGACCTGCAAAATATGTGATCTTTGCTGTTTCTGACGTTTTCGGGTTCGAATCCCCCTCTCGCTATTTTAAAAAGTCTTGAGTATTCAAGGCTTTATTTTTTTGCAGTAGGGGATCGTTGAAATTTGCCGTCAAACATAGTATGCTTGGTACAACACATAGAGGGAGGAATAAATAAATGATTCGATTAGTCAGACCTGCCAAAGAATGGAAAGAAAAAGCCATGGATTTCAGGCAGGAATTTTTTGATCATGATGAAATGATAATCAATGGCAGTGAATTGCTGGATAAAGCCGATCGTTATGAAGACTGGCTTTTGTCAGTAACAGATAATACCGATAAGGAAACCGTAAATCCCGATTGGGTGGTTACGGATACTTTTTTTGCCGTTGATGAAGCGGATCGCGTGATTGGGATCATCGACCTTCGGCATACGTTGAATGCGTTTTTGAAGGATTTGGGAAATTGCGGCTATAGCGTTCGACCGACTGAAAGAAAAAAAGGGTATGCTACGCAAATGCTTCATTTGTTATTGGAAGTTGCCGGGAACGCAGGGCTTAGAGAACTGCATCTGTCCGTCGAAAGGGATAACCTTCCTTCGATCAAGGTCATCACAAGGAATGGCGGAGTTTATGAACGGAGTTTTGAATTTGAAGGGCAGCAGGCGGATGTGTATAAGATCGTTTTGTGAATAGGAAAAATGAAACGGGATTTGAGAGGGTTAGGCAATGGGCGTATTTGTAGGCGGAATCGCTGTAAAGGGTGAAAATGAATTTCAGATACTGGAGGGGGATCAGGCGGAAGAAAAGGCGATGGCAATTTCTTTAGCGCAGGATATTCCTGTATTGTCCGCATATATCTATGATGGGGATTATTGGGGATATACGCTGTATGAGAACGGGTGTGCAGCGGATGAATTTTGTACGCTTCCGGAATATTTTGAAAAGGGAGACGACCTGATTTGTCAATATACGGCGGATGTGGCGTTGCTTTCCGGTCTGTTTGAAAAGGACAGAGAAAAAATAGAGCGCTATCTGGTTCATTGGACAGAGCCGATGATAAACGGTGACGAGGATATTTTTGCATACAGCGGGGATGAGTATCCCTATGGCGATGTATGGCAGATGGTGGATTTTTTGGAAAGCCTTGGCTTTGCGTATCCGGAACCCTGGGCTTTTAGGGAAGAGAAGGAGGAGTTTCCGGCGCTTTCTGAGATTTTATGCCGCAAACTTCCGCCCCGGGAAGGGGAAACGGAAGAATATCCAATGATTGATTGCCTGCCGTCAGCATTTTCTGATACTTATATAGAAAATCTGATCAATGAGCAGGGAATTAAAGAGTTTCAATTTGAGGACAAAAATCCAAAAGAGATTATTGATATCGTTATGCGGAATTGTTTTTCCGTTCAACAATCGGAACGCGATGCAGTATGCCAGCGCTTACATATCCTTGCCGGTTTTTGTGCCTGGTGGCTGCGCCGCGGAAACGGGTGGGGGTATCTGGATAAGGCGACCTACGAGCCGGTTGTGATACCCTATGAAAAACCCACGGACGTCATGCTGTTACGCGCGAGGGCGCAGATTGCGCCGTTTTATAAAAGGAACAGAGCGATCAGGGATTTAAACAGACTTATGGAATTGGACGCTGAAAATATTGCAATATACCGGGCGGAATTGGAGAAATGGGAAGAAAGAGAACGGTTGTGGCGGGAAAACAGACAATGACATTCCGGCTGTTTTATGCTATGATATAAGTATTCCTATTCATATGATAGCAGGATAAAGGGGGTATTGGGTATGGAGGAGAAAAAGGAAAATGACTACATGGTAAGCCCTGCATTTTCAGCGTTTTTTCAGACGCTTTCAGATGCGCCCATCGATACGAAGAGATGTCTGGATTCGGCAGGCAGAGCCGTGGAACATTTGACGGGGGATATTCCGATCGGAAAAATCGAAGTAAAGATCAATGCGTCGGCAAACAGAATGCGGTCAAATGGCGAGAAGAGAAGAAAGGTTCTTTACCAAAAGGGCGAGACCGGGAAAAAACCGGATCTTCATTTTAAATTTGAAACGGAGCTCGGCGGGGAAACAAGCTTTGATCTTTATGCGCCCAAGGGACATGAATATACGAAAAAAGAAAAAGACGAGCTGGAATTTGTGTCAAGACAGCTTTATATCTTTATCGGAAGAGCCAGATTGGGGACGCTGTTCAGCCGTGCCATGCGGGAGGACGGGCTGACGGGGATTCCGAATCTGACGACTTTTTATGCACACGGCAACAGGCTGATTTCCGTCGGGAAGCTGTCAAGGTACGACGCTTTTTATTTCAATGTCAGAAACTTCAAATATATTAACCGGATGGTGGATTACCAGAGCGGCGACAACGTTATGATCCAATATGCCCATCAGGTTTGCGATTTTCTGATAGAGGACGAGATGATCGCAAGGCTTGGCGGGGACAATTATGTAGCGCTGATCAGGCGGGACAGAACCAAGGCGTTTTTGCAGTATCTGCGGGATATTGTGGTGGATGTGGAGACTTCCTCCGGGAAAAAGCAGATGAACCTGAGTGCTGTTTGCGGCATTTATGAAATTGATGAAAGCGTGACCAAAATGAACGAGGTCATGACGGCGATTTCCACGGCGATCCAGGCGGCGAAGCAGGTGTACCAGAAAGAATATGTCTACTATACGCCCGAATTGTCGGAGCGGATTTTGTATGAGAAAAAAGTCGCGCAGGAATTTGTGGAAAATATGACGGACGGTAAGTTTATCACTTATCTTCAGCCTAAAATGGATTTAAAGGACAACAGCATTTGCGGAGCGGAGGCTCTGGCAAGATGGAAATATCAGGGAAAGGTCATTGACCCGGAGTGGTTCATTCCGATGCTGGAAAAGGACGGAGCCGTCTGTATGCTGGACTTTGAGATACTGCGGCAGGTGTGCAGCCTCATTGCCAACTGGAAGAAACGGGGCAAGGAACCGGTAAGGATTTCTGTCAATTTGTCAAGCTGGAACCTTCACAGCAAAACGCTTGTAAGCGATATTATGGAAATTTTGAATGAATATCAGGTCGACCCCAAATACATAGAGATTGAGCTGACGGAAACCATGGATTACAGAGAGTATTCCGATATGGCGGAGATTTTTAAGGAATTAAAGAAAAACGGGCTGACGACCTCCATTGACAATTTCGGTCTGGGATTTTCGTCCATGAATATGATCAAGGATCTGGATGTGGATGTGCTGAAGCTGGACAGACAGATTATTGCGGAAATGGACGGCGAGGAAGGCTTTAAAAACAAAGCGATGATAGAAAATATCATCGATATGGCAAAAAAGATGAATATGAAGGTGCTGGCGGAAGGCGTGGAGACCGAGAAACAAAGAGATTTCCTCATTCAGGCAAAATGCGATGTGGCACAGGGATTTTTGTATGCGACGCCCATGCGGATCGAAGAATTTGAAAGAAGGATTTACCGTTAAAAAAATCCATAAATTCACGGTTCCCGGAACGTATCTATGATAAAAGGAAACTACCTGTGCGCGGCGCGGGTATGAACAAGGGAGGAATGGATATGAAAAAAATGGGTAAACGGAAACTGGTTACGGCGCTTTTGGTTACGGCGTTAATCCTTGCCGGGTGCGGTTCTGCAGATAACGCGAAGGCGACAGAGGAGGCGTCGGAGGCATATGACGCAGGCGGAGGTTATGCCACAGACGATATTTATACAATGGGGGAAGAGACTGCCGTGGAAGCGGCTGCCGATGAGGCTGCCGTAACGAGCGAAAGCGCCCCGCAGGAAACGCAGGTCGGCGAAAGCGCGCAGACGACGGAACGGAAGCTGATTAAGAATGTGGATATGCAGGTAGAAACCGAGACCTTCGAGGAGCTTCTGGATACTATAGAGGCAAAGACCGACGCGCTCGGCGGCTATATCGAGAACAGCTATACTTATAACGGCAGCAGTTTTTATGGAAATACCGACAGGGATGCAAGTCTGACGATCAGGATTCCCGCAGAAAATCTGAACGCTTTTTTATCCGCCGTATCGGAGGAATCCAATGTAATTTCCCGCAATGACAGCGTAACGGACATTACTCTCCAATATGTGGACTTAGAAAGCCATAAAAAGGCATTACAGGCGGAACAGGATCGTCTGCTGGAGCTGATGGAACAGGCGGAAAGCATTGAGGATATCATTACACTGGAAAGCAGACTATCGGAAGTGCGTTACCAGATTGAGAGCATGGAGGCGCAGCTTCGGACCTATGACAATCAGGTTTCCTACAGTACGGTTTATCTGAATATCAACGAGGTCAAAAAACTGACGCCCGTAAAGGAACAGAATGTATGGGAAAAGATGACCACAGGCTTTGTGGAAAGCCTTTCCAATCTGGGACACGGCTTGTCAAATTTCGGAATCGGGCTGATTATCAGACTGCCTTACCTGATCTTCTGGGGGATTGTGATTTTCGCCGCAGTCATGATTGTTAAGGGAATTATCAGAAGCCGGAAGAATAAAAAAGAAAGAAAGCTTAAGAAGCAGGGAGAGCCGGTGCAACTCTCGGACGGCGGTGTCAAGACAGAGGAAGAAAATGGTAGTAGAGAGTAAGGATTTATATTTGCTGGAGCATTATGAATACGGAGAGGCGTTTTACGGGAGCGTGGGAGGCATGAATTACAGAGTCAACCGCAATCCGATGAAGCATGTGAAATTCGCGCCTGTGGAAGAAAAGATGAACGCGACGTTGATCGCCTATGTGTGGCCGGGACCGAAATGCTTTGCCAAAACGCCGCCGGAGAAAATCATTTCCAAAGAGTTTCCGTATTCCAATGAAGGAAAAGAGGAGCTTGCCGCGTGGATCTCACAGCAGTACGAGAGCCGGAAGGAAGAATGGGGCGAAGTGGTCAGCAAAGGCTTACTCGGATAAAGAATGAATGAAACCGGACGGACACAGACATGAATATTATTACCGTAGACGACATTACAAAAGCATACGGAGAACGGAAAATATTTGACCACGCTTCCTTCTTTCTGCAGGAGGGCGAAAAGGCGGGAGTGCTGGGAATTAACGGAACGGGAAAGTCCACGTTATTAAAAATGATCGTAGGCGCGGACGAACCGGATTCGGGGACGATCATTCGTGCAAAGGGGAAGGTAATCGCTTACCTTCCCCAAAATCCTGTTTTCCGGGACGGGGAGACCTTGCTGGAAGCCGTGCTGCAGGGATCGGAGCACGAAGAAAGCGAGGCGAAGGCGATGCTTACCAGACTTGGCGTCGCAGATTTCGGACAAAGCCTGGGCGAATTGTCAGGCGGCGAGAGAAAGCGGCTTGCTCTGGTGAGAACGCTCTTAGCTCCTGCTGATATTCTGATCCTGGATGAACCGACGAACCACCTGGATCAGGAAATGGCGGACTGGCTGGAAAAAACCTTAAAGAGCTTTAAAGGCTCCATCGTTATGATTACCCATGACAGGTACTTTTTAGACAGCGTGTGCAACAGAATCGTGGAAGTGGATAAGGGAAAGATTTATTCCTATGAGGCAAATTATGAAGGGTATCTCGCCTTAAAAGCTGAACGGGAAGAAATGGCGGCGGCTTCGGACCGGAAGAGACATTCCATTTTGCGGACGGAGCTGGAATGGGTCAAGAGAGGCGCAAGAGCGCGCTCCACCAAGCAGAAAGCGCGTCTGGAACGGTTTGAACAGTTAAGCGGGGTGACGGATGCGGTAAAAGACGATGCGGTGGAGCTGGGCAGCGTCAAAAGCAGGCTCGGACGGACCACCGTGGAACTGCACAATATCAGTAAGGCTTATCATGATAAGGTGCTGATCAAAGACTTTACCTATTTATTTCTGAGAAACGACCGTGTGGGATTTCTGGGACACAACGGCTGCGGAAAGTCTACCCTGATGAAAATCATCATGGGGGAAGTCGCGCCGGACGAAGGGACTGTTGAGATCGGACAGACTGTAAAGATCGGATATTTTGCCCAGGAAATCGGGGACGATGAAATGCGTCCCGATCAGAAGGTAATCGATTATATCCGGGATGTGGCGGAATATGTGGAGACGGAAGACGGTAAGATTTCCGCGGCGAAACTGTTGGAGAAATTTCTGTTTGCCGGAGAGGACCAGTACGGTCCTGTAGGAAAGCTGTCCGGAGGACAGAGACGCAGACTCTATCTATGCAAGGTGCTGATGGGAGCGCCCAACGTACTGATTTTGGACGAGCCCACAAACGATCTGGATGTTACGACGCTGACGATTTTAGAAGACTATCTCGATCGTTTCCCGGGAATTGTTATTGTAGTGTCCCATGACAGGTATTTCCTGGACAGAGTGGTGGGCAGGCTGTTTATTTTTGAAGGAGACGGCAGACTGCGCCGCTCCGAGGGCGGTTATACGGATTATCAGAACCATCTGCTTGCCGAGAGCAGGCAGGAGCAGGCAGGCGCTCCCTCCGGCAAAAGGACAGGGGCGGGAGCGGAAAGCGGAAAAGTCAAATGGAACGCAGGACGGGAGAAGAAACTGAAATTCACTTATCAGGAGCAAAAGGATTACGATACCATTGAGGCGGATATTGCGTCTTTGGAAGAAAAAATTGCCCGGGCGGATGAGGATATGCTGAAATTTGCAAGGGATTTTGTGAAGCTGAAGGAACTGACCGAAGAAAAGGAAAAGGCGGAAGCCGAACTGGAAGAAAAGATGGAACGCTGGATGTATCTGGAGGAACTGGCGGCGAAGATAAAAGAACAGTAACGCCCGTACGGACCTTACAAGGATGTCACAAAAATGTAAGACAAATGAATGGAACGCAATTTAAGAAAGAGATAAACTGACCTTAGGCTTAGGATATAAAAAGAAATCCGGGAGGAATGATTTTATGAAAAAGGTCGGTTTATGGATTGCGCTGTTTTTGTGTATTAAACTGTTGGCGGGATGCACCAAGGATGAAGTGATTGACCGGTATAATGAGATTTTGCAGAAAGCGGGTGAAACCGTCCTGACATCGGATGGAAAGCTGGAGGGTAAAAGAAATTTCGGCGAAGACAGCTGGGTCGGAACTTATGAAGCGGATTATGAGGAGTTTTCGGGGGAAGAGGTCGTTTTCGGCAATACGGCGACGGACAGAAAAGCGGGAAACAGCATTTCGGTCCGCTGTGAGATTGACGCAAAAGAAGGAACGCTGACGGTGTTGTGGGAAGCGGGAGCCGAGGAACCTGTCGCATTGCTTAATGGGACGGGAACCTGTTTTAAGACGCTTACTTTGCCGGGAGCAGGCGGTTACCTGGTAGTGGAAGGGAAAGACTTTTCGGGGCGCCTGGAGATAGAAGCGGAATAAAGGATTGGAAAATAGAAAAGGAATGGGAAAACAGAGCAGGAAACGGAAAAGAAGTTGACAAAACCTTTGTTTTTGCATATTCTATTTATAGATTTGTATTGTGATTGCATGGATAGCAGACAGAGGCAATGATCGGAAAGAGTACATGTCACGGACGCAGCAGAGAGGGAAAGCCATCGGCTGAAAGCATTCCCGGCGTTACAGGATATGGAAGTGCATCCGTAAGCCGGATCGGAGAACAGAAGCAGGGCTTCCCGGTACCCGGTCCCGTTTCCCGCGTTAAGGGATGGAAGCTGCCGGCAAATGCCGGAAACAGAGTGGAACCGCGGATAATAATTCGTCTCTAATTCGTAGATTAGAGGCGTTTTTTTGTGCTAACCATCAACCTGCTGCATTCCTGTCAATCCATACCCTTAATAAAGAAGGTAATCATATGAGTTTTATCAAGCGGATGAAAGAAGAAATCCGTGTCATCAGAGAAAGGGACCCGGCAATCCATTCCAATATGGAAGTGCTGCTTTATCCCAGCTTTAAAGTGATGCTGCATTACCGCCTTGCTCATAAGCTGTATTTGAAAAAACACTATTTCTGGGCGCGGCTTGTTTCCCAGCGCGGTGCGCGAAAGACGGGGATCGAAATCCATCCCGGCGCGCAGATCGGAAACGGATTTTTTATCGATCACGGAAACGGCGTGATCATCGGAGAAACCAGTATCATCGGAGACAACGTGACCCTGTATCAGGGCGTGACCCTGGGCGGTACGGGCAAGGAACAGGGCAAACGCCACCCGACGGTGGGCAATAACGTTATGATCAGCGCCGGAGCAAAAGTGTTAGGTTCTTTTACAATCGGAGATAATAGTAAAATAGGAGCGGGAAGCGTGGTTTTGGAGGAAGTCCCGCCTAACTCCACGGTCGTCGGCGTTCCGGGAAGAGTCGTCAAGCGCAACAATGTAAGCCTGCCGCAGGACGAACTGGATCAGGTGCATCTGCCCGATCCGATCAAGGAAGAGCTGTTGAATTTAAGGGAGAGCAACCGCCTGCTTCTGGAACGGGTTGAGCATCTGGAAGAAAGGCTGCAGAACGGCTGAACCGGAAAATTCCGGCTGCAGACGGCATGCCATGAATAAAAAGGAGAGCATTATGAAAATCTATAACACACTGACAAAGAAAAAAGAAGAATTTGTACCTCTTGAAGAAGGAAAAGTAAAAATGTATGTGTGCGGACCTACCGTATACAATCTGATCCATATCGGAAATGCAAGACCGATGATCGTCTTTGATACGGTACGCCGTTATATGGAGCATAAAGGCTATGAGGTCAATTATGTTTCCAACTTTACGGATGTGGATGATAAGATCATCAAAGCGGCAAACGAAGAGGGCGTGGATGCTTCCGTGATATCCGAACGTTACATTGAAGAATGTAAAAAGGATATGAAGGCAATGCACGTAAAGCCTGCGACAACCCATCCCAAGGCAACCGAGGAAATCGGCGGGATGCTTGCCATGATAAATACCCTGATTGAAAAGGGGCATGCTTATGTCGCCGAAGACGGAACCGTATATTTCCGCACCCGAAGCTTTCAGGAATACGGAAAGCTTTCTCACAAAAATCTGGATGATCTGCGGGGCGGGAATCGTTCTCTGTTAGTCAGCGGCGAGGATCAGAAGGAAGATCCGCTGGATTTCGTACTCTGGAAACCGAAAAAAGAAGGAGAGCCTTATTGGGAGGCGCCCTGGTGCAACGGTCGTCCCGGGTGGCATATCGAATGTTCCGTTATGAGTAAAAAGTATCTGGGAGATCAGATTGACATTCATGCGGGGGGCGAGGACCTGGTTTTTCCGCACCATGAAAACGAGATCGCCCAGTCGGAAGCGGCGAACGGGAAAGAATTTGCAAAATACTGGATGCACAACGCCTTTTTAAATATTGATAATAAGAAAATGAGCAAGTCGTCAGGCAACTTCTTTACCGTGCGCGATATCAGTGAAAAATACGATTTGCAGGTGCTTCGTTTCTTTATGCTTTCGGCTCATTACAGAAGCCCTTTAAATTTCAGCGCGGATCTGATGGAGGCTGCGAAAAACGGTCTGGACAGAATCATTACGGGCGTGGAAAATCTAAAGTACGCCCTGAGCGTGTCCGCAAAAGAAACCATGACTGATGCGGAACGGACCATGCTTGAAGAGGCAAAAGCCTATGAAACCAAATTCGATGAGGCGATGGACGATGATTTCAATACGGCGGACGCTATTTCCGCAATTTTTGAATTGATCAAATTTGCAAATACCAATGCCGACGGCTCAAATTCCAAGGAGTTTTTACAGGCGTTGTTAGACGAGGTAAAAATGCTCTGCGATATCTGCGGGCTGGAAGTGGATAAAAAAGAAGAATTGCTGGATGCGGATATTGAAGCGCTGATTGAAGAGCGGACTGCGGCAAGAAAGGCGAAAAATTTTGCAAGGGCGGACGAAATCCGTGACGAACTGTTGAACAAGGGAATTGTTTTAGAGGATACCCGAGAAGGAGTAAAATGGAAGAGAGCTTAAGCTTACTTGGCAAAATAAAAGAAACCTTCGGATGCGGGGAGATTGATGTGAAGACATATTCTCCCCTCGCCCTCGCCTTTATGGGGGACTGCATTTTTGAAATTATTATCAGAACCGTAGTGGTGGAGCGCGGAAACCGTCAGGCGCAAGGTTTACATAATACAAAAAGCGCTGTTGTCAACGCCAAAGTACAGGCAAAAATGGCGGAGGCGCTTTTACCGGAGCTGACCGGGGAAGAACTCGCCTGTTATAAAAGGGGGCGCAACGCTAAACCCCATACGACGGCTAAAAATGCTTCTTTAAGCGAATACCGCAAGGCGACGGGGCTGGAGGCGCTCTACGGCTACCTGTATCTGAGCGACAGAGAAGACAGGCTGTTGGAACTGACGAAAACAGGATTGGAAAGAGTTGACATAACTATTTAATATGTAAACTAGATAGAGATGATAGTAAGGAGAAATTATGGCATACGAAGAATTGATGATTGAGGGAAGGAATGCGGTCATTGAAGCGTTTCGTTCCGGCAAGACCATAGACAAGCTCTATTTGCTGGACGGATGTCAGGACGGTCCCATGGCGACGATCCGCAGAGAAGCCAAAAAGCATAATACGATTGTAAAATATGTGGATAAAGAACGGCTGGACCAGATGTCGCCCACAGGAAAGCACCAGGGCGTCATTGCGGCGGCGGCGGCTTATTCCTATGCGGAGGTGGATGATATTCTGGAAAATGCGAGAAAAAAAGGCGAGGAACCCTTTTTGTTTCTTTTGGACGGAATTGAAGATCCTCATAATCTGGGAGCCATTATCCGTACCGCAAATCTGGCTGGGGCACATGGAGTTATCATTCCTAAAAACAGAGCCGTGGGACTGACGGCAACCGTGGCGAGGACTTCGGCGGGAGCGATCAACTATACGCCGGTGGCGAAGGTAACCAATCTTGCAAAGACCATAGAAGAGTTAAAAAAAGAAGGACTTTGGTTTGTATGCGCGGATATGAACGGCACCGCAATGTATGATCTGAACCTGAAAGGCGCAATCGGACTGGTTATCGGAAACGAGGGAGAAGGCGTCAGCCGCCTGGTAAAGGAAAAATGTGATATGACGGCGGCGATACCGATGAAGGGAGAAATTGATTCCCTAAACGCGTCGGTAGCGGCGGGCGTTTTGGCATATGAAATTGTCAGACAGAGATTACAATAGGTTGACATAACATCGGTTAAAGCGCTGATAAAGCGGCAAAGGAAGTAAGAGAGGATGGTTAGTTGAATAAATATGAAGGCTTTTCGGATGAAGAACTGGTCATCCGCGCCAGAGACGGCGAGAGAGATATTATAGAATATCTGATGGATAAGTATAAAAATCTGGTCCGCAGCAAAGCATCGACCATGTACATTCTGGGAGCGGACAGGGAGGATCTGATCCAGGAGGGAATGATCGGGCTTTTTAAAGCGGTCAGAGACTATGACAGCGGCAGGGACGCGAGCTTTTACACCTTTGCGGAACTGTGCGTATCCAGGCAGATGTATACGGCGCTGCAGGCTTCGGGCAGGAAAAAGCACAGCCCCTTAAACACCTATGTATCCATTTATCAGGGGCATGATGAAGAAGGGGCGGAACTGATCGACGCGCTGGAAAATAAAAAGGAGCGCAATCCGGAGGAAATATTGATCGATCAGGAAAACGTGGCGGATATTGAAAAAATCATTGAAAATGATCTGAGTCCCTTTGAAAGGCAGGTTTTGGAACTGTCCATGACCGGAATGGGTTATGTAGAGATCGCCAAGCTGCTTGGAAAGGACGGCAAATCAACGGATAACGCCTTAAGCCGCGTAAAGACGAAAATACGCAAAGCATTAAACAAAAAATGACAGAAAAGGGCTTTTTTCTCTAGGCAGAAAAAAGCTCTTGTGTTATACTGTAAAAGAATTAAGAGAACGCTTGAGCGAATCGGATCAGGCATAGCGAGCCGGGCTCAGGCATATGAAATAATACATAGGTATTGCCAAAAAATGCAGGGGAAAGGGAGAAGACCATGGAAAAAGAAAACAGAATGAAAAATGAGATTTACAAGGAGTTAAAGGTATCTTTTCAGTCTGTGGAACAACAGATCAAAGAGAAAAAGGAATACAAGGAGCTTTTGAAATTTAAAATCAATTTGTATAATAAGTGTCTGGACGACCATCTTTTGGAAAAGGGCAGTAAGTTGATCAGAGAGCATCTGGATCAGACTAAGGAAGAAGTCAAAGAAGTAGATGAGCAGATTGAGGCTCTGGGATTGGAAAAGGATGCTTACCGCATTGAATTAGAAGTTTTTGAAGATGCTTTCAGAGAATAGTTGACAAATAGAATTTGCCTGTGCTACAATAGTCGTCGGTGGTAAAAGACTGGCTGATATAGCTCAGGTGGTAGAGCGTCGCATTGGTAATGCGGAGGTCACGGGTCCGAGTCCCGTTATCAGCTTTAAACAGAAGAACTGCAAATTCAGGGTTTTTGTTGAAAATCCGGGATTTGCAGCTTTTTTTGCGCTTCCAGAATATTTGCAACATGGTGCAGCTGCGCCGCAGTGCGGATATAGGAATGTTCCTTGTGGAGCAGAAGCTGCAGCCAGACCGGCAGAGATACAAAGTAAGAATATGTGCTGGAGCTTCCGAGAAGCAAAGCGGACAAGTCGCTATACATAAAATCACCTCGGGAATAGGATGAGCGGATAAAAGAAAAGTATACTGGAAGGGATTGGGATATGAATTCAACGGTTTAAATTTCTTGACATTTTGACAATCATATAATAGTATAAAGGTACAAAAGGTAGTCAACTCCACAGAGTGGCTTCCAAGATTGGAAATATTATTAAAAAATAACTACCCTACTTGGTGGCTGGGTGGTTATTTTTTTGTACCGTTTTTGCTATTAACATAAATAAGAATCAGTCATTAGAGATAAAGGCGGTTAAATTTTATGACGGCGGTCAGTTGCAGGAATATTGCAATAACAATGCGTTTGATATTGTCGTCTTGGAGATGGAGCTGGACGGGGATAGCGGGGGTGAGATAGCTAAAAATCTAAAGAAAATAAATCCAAACTGCATCATCATATATATATCCTATCGTTGAAAGGCTGAATGCTAAGTAATGTGCCGGGGATTCCGGAAAGCAAAGCGGATAAGTCGCAAATTACAGGCAGGAATTTTGCAATGTCTTTTACAAACCTCCTCTCTTGTGGTAAAATTATCCTAACTACATTTTCTACACGCTTTTTCTACATATTTGGGGGAGTGACAGGTTGTCCGGCGAAAAGATAAAAAAGATAGCGGTTAAGGCAAATAAGAGGTTATCCGGAGTGCTACTGGCATTCTTGTTTTTGATTCCGGTAATGGGGATTTTGAAAGCGGCGGACATTTTGGATATTTGTAAAAATGAAATGATTGCCGCGGTAATATTGATTGTTGTCCTGAGCCTGATACCGGCTGTCTGCAATAAAATATTGTACAATGAAGAAGCGATTACCACCATTACTCTGATGTCTATGGAGGCGCTTCTTTTGTTGATTTCCATGAATCCCTATGCAGAGCTGACGGTTGTTTACGTGCTTGTGCCGGTAGTGAGCCTGGTCTATTGTAATCAGAAGCTGACTCAGCGGATTTGTCTTTTAAGCTATATCGGAATGATCGGGATCTGTTTGTACCGCGCGCTGATTTTAGAGGGCGGCGGCACGGGAAGCTATGCCGAAGAGGCAATTTATCTGACGCTTTTAAAGTTTTCGTTGGAGTTTTTGGCGGTTACCGTTGCCGTATGCACCGCAGCGGGCTTTATAGAGCGGCTGTTAGCGGACGGAGAACGGGAAACGGAGAAATATGGCGTTACAGCAAAGACGGACGGAGAAAAAACGGAAAAGAAAGAAATTGTACTGCAGGAAACGGTTTATGATGTGGAAGGGCTGTTCCGCGGCATAGAAAAAGATATGCAGGCAATGATAAAAGGAAAGAATAAGTTTTTTGAACTGGAGCTGGATGAGGCTTTGCCGGTTAAATTATTTGGAGCAAAGGAGGAGATCAGACAGGCGTTATCCGGCATCTGTTCGGATCTTTTGATGTACCGTTCCGAAGCGGCGATTAAAATGCGGATTACTTATCACAGCGGAATTGTACCGAAAAAAAATCAGAATATTACGCTGGAAATAAAGATCAGCGGTTATACGGATATTACGGCGGTTACCGTCAACAGGGCTGCGCTGGGCTATTATCTGAGCCGGAGCATCATAGAGCGGTTAAAGGGCAGCTTTGAGGATTTATCCAATTCTGAGGAGGCGGTATTCCGGATTTGTCTGCTGCAGCGTGTAGAAGACGAGCAGACCATCCAAAACAGCAGGGAACAGCGTCTGCAGGAAATGGATCGTTTAAAGCGCGATGCGGCGGGTGCAGGGAATATGTCGCTGTTTCATAAAAAAATTAAGGTGCTGGTCGTGGATGACAACAGGGAAAGCCGTAAACTGATCGACGCTGTTTTAAATTCCATGGGCGTGCAGGCGGTCTGCGCGGACAATGGCGCCGAGGCGATTGAACTTTTGGAGACAAAGGAATACCAGATGGTATTTATGGATCAGATGATGCCCGGAAAGAGCGGACTGGAGACGGTCAAGGAGCTGCGCTATCTGGACGACGAATATTATCAGGATCTGCCGATTGTCATGATGACGGTCAACACCAGGGAAGAGGCAAGAAAAGAATACAAAGAGGCGGGATTTACCGATTGTATTGCCAAGCCAATTCAGGTAAATGAAGTAAAGTCCAGCCTCCGAAAATGGATCAAGGATGATTATCCCCTTACTTATGCGGAATATAAGAGAATGCAGGAGAATGAAAATGAACTTTGATTTCCGGAAACAATTTTATAAATTAAAAGTTTACAGTGGGGCAGAGGCGTTGGCTGCTGCCCTTTTTAGTTTGCTCGCTTCGGGCGGCTTGCTTTGGCTGTTAAGAGGCATAATTTATGGCGGCGCGCCCGTTTATGATGAATTGACGGCGGGCGGTACGATATGGGACGGCTATGCAAAGGCAGGAGACATGACGTTATTTTATCTGTTATATTTTCTTGTGCCGCTTTTCTTTGTTTTATTCTTATTTTTCAAGCATACGCCGGTGAAAAAAGGATGCCGCACAGCAGACGGAACAGGTCGGCAGGAAGAGACGGGAGAACTGGGCGTCCGCGTGCAAGAGAGAGCGGAAGAGACAAGCCGTGTGCAGGGCAAATGGAAAACCTGCGGGATGATATTGGCGGCTGCGTTTTTGGGAGCGGAATCCGTCCGGTCGTTGGAGATTGCGGCAGCGGGTTTTATGCCTGCGAGACAGGATCTGTTGTATACGATTGCAAATATAGGGATAGCGGTCATCCTGGCGGCGGCATTCGGGCTTGCTATCTATTTTAAAGTTACCAAAAGGAAAGGCGGAAAAACGGCGGAGCGGCTGCTGATGCTTTCCCAGCTTTGTCTGCCCTTTCAATTTCTGGGATATTACCGTTTTTACTACCGGTATGAAGCGGGAAAAGGACTGATTCAGTTGTTTTATTCGGGAAAGTGGAAATGGTGCTGTATCGCGCTGTTTTTAGTCTTTCTGTTTTGGCAGATCAGTGGGCTGCGAAAAAAGAAATCCGGCGTCTTTTTGTCAACCGTCATGCTGCTTGCGGTCCAAAGAACCATGCTTATGCCCGAAGGCTTGATGAACATTGATTTTTTCCATACCGGAGAAATGGCGTTCCCAATGCAGCAACTTTTATCTTACGGGAAAGTCCCCTATTTCGATGTAGACCCGATTCATGGCATGTGCGATTATTTTTACAGTTTTTTAAATGTAAGCCTTTTTGACGGCAGTTATTTCAGCCAAAATGCGGCGATGCAGGCAGCGGGTGTCCTAATGGCGCTTTTGCTTGCTTTTGTCATGGGAAGCTGTATTCGTAACCGATATGCGGCGATGATACTGGTATACCTCACGATGCCTTATCTGGTGCAGAGCGCAGGCGTCAGATATTTTCTGTTTTTTATGAGCTTTTTCATTTTGCTTAGCGACGGAGTGCGAAAGGACGGCAGAAAATTTTTATGGTGGTGGGTATTGCTGTGTATTTTGGGGATTTCCTGGAATGTTTCTATCGGCAGCTCTATGGCGGTAGCGTTTTTGCCTGAAGTTTTGTACCGGCTGATTCGGGATGTGATACCCAAATGGAAAGCGTTCCCGCATTGGGAAAAAAAGGAGAAGCGGCAGTATCTGACCGCTTACGGGCTCATGGTTGTGATCGGGATTGCTTATATTCCGTGGTTTATGCAGATTTTAAGGTTTTTAAGCGAAAATGCGGGAACCACTCTTTATGTGAACGGAACCGCGGTTTTCGGAGATGAATTTGCGCCCGTTCGGACCTTTGCCCTTGTTCTGCCTTATCTTTGCGCGCTGATTTATGCGCTGACAGGGAGTAAAAAGGGAAAATCCGCATTTGTCAGTATGGCTGCCTGCCTGTTAGTCATCAGCAATTATGCCTGTGTCAGATATGATGAAGGGGCAAGGCTTGCGGTGCTTGCCATTTTCTTTATGACGCTGTTTGCCGGAGTGCTTTTAACGGACAAAGAGGGAGCGCAGACAATCCGGCGTGGAACGGCGATTCTGTTTGCCGGGATGGGAATTTATCTGATGCAGGGATATCTGCCCAACCTTGAAAAACCCATGGAAATAGAGGAGATTGCCGCAAGTACGGAACTTGAGATTATGGGAGAGGAGACGGAGGACCCCATCGTCTATGTATCGGGAGACAGCGTGGGAATGACTGCGCTGGGAACGGGATTTATGAGGGGCAGTACTTTAAACAGCCTGAAAAATATTCAGACCGTTTTTGCCGCCGAGCTGCAGGGAGAAAGTTATCTTGATCTGACCAATAAAATATCCCACTATGTGATCTTTGATAAGGAGAGCGTGCTTCCTTTTACTTCCGCCTATAATATCAGCAATCGGAAGATGCAGGAGAAAGCGATTGCGTTGATTGAAGAGGAAAGACCTCGCCTGATCCTGGTTTCTCCGCTGATTCAGTTTGATTTGGCTCCCGTGAGCCTGCGTTCCATGGATTTCTATACCGCGTTAATCAGAATGGGTTATCAGCCTTATGTATATGAAGATGTGGTATATCTGCTGGACGGCGAAGCTGCGCTTGCAGAAGCGGTAGACGGACGCAGAAGCCTGGGGCTTGCCTATCATAAAGAATACCTGGGAATGCTGCCCGCTGTCTGGGGAACATCTTTAGAGGAAAGTCCGGAAATCCTTGGCTCCGGCAGAGAAGAGCTTCCAACGGAAACAGTAATAGAGCAAACAGACGCCGATACGGTGAAAGTAACAGCAAAAACCTCCGTAGGTGGGAAAGACATTGATTTCATTCAAATCGTGGTACGAAAAGACGCCGCCGCAAAAGAGCAATTGAGAATGCGCTTCTTTAGCAGCGTAGATTCCGAAGAACACAGTTTTGTATTCTCAAGCCGTGAGAACCAATCCGTTTATCTGCTGCCTGTGGGTTCTTCTCCCTTCTGGCAGTTTTCAGACCCCTCCCCGGAAGGAGAGCTCACATTTTACATGGAAGGCATCCCTTCCGAGGCAGTCGTATCCATACAATTGATTGCCGCCAAAGCCACACAGTAATCAGTCAAAGAGGAAGGAACAAAATAACCCGAGACGGCATCAAAATCTCACTGCCAAATCGCAACAGGCACTAAAACGGTTCATTCTTCGCGGACGGAGACAAGCCGGGTTATGCCGGAATAATAGAAAAAAGGTACCTGTCACGGAAACACGCTTTCGCTCCGGGAAAACGCAGCGGTACGTAAATCCGCAAAATACGCGGATTAAGTACCGGCGTTTTTCCAAGGGTTTCCTTTGACAGATACCTTTTTTCTATTATTCCGGCATAACCCGGCTTCCCATCATTTAAGAGAGAAGTGTTTATCCCGTTTATTCCGTCGGCACAACCACATCCGGGTCTGTCTCCGAAGGCGGTGCTTCCGTTTGTTGTTGCTGTTGCTGCGCCGCCTGCTGTTGTTGCTGTTGAGCTGCGTTGAGCGCGTTTTGCTGCATCGTCTGTGTATCCGTGATTAACGCTTCGGGATTATTGATATAATAATCCGCCGTATGAGGACAGGTGGTAGTCGTTGAAGAACCGTCGTCGCTCTTTGGAAGCGTGATTACGCCGGGTACTTTATAAGGACAGGTATCGGTTGCGGGAAGTCCCGTCGCCATACATATATTGCCCTGGAAATGTACGTCGCAGTAATCGGTAGGAACCGTGCCTTCCGCAAAAAGCTCCGTGACAACGCAGCCGTTTGCATCGCATAATCCGGCAATCGGCAGTTTTCCCGACTGGCTGCATACCGACGCGGTTACGATGCCGCTTGGTCTTGTAAAGGACTCGTTGGGAAGACCCTCGTGTATCTGGCTCATAACGGCGCGCCAGAGTTTTTTGGAGAGATTTCGCTCCCCGTTATTTTTATCCAGAATTTCGTTGTTATCATAGCCGGTCCAGGTAGTCGCGGTATAATAAGGAGTATAGCCGGAGAACCATACGTCGCGGTAGCTGGTAGTCGTACCGGTTTTGCCGGCGATCGCCATATCTCCGAAATTAACGGCGGTACCGGTTCCCTTTGTTACAACGTCAACCATGGCGTCAGTCAGCAGATAGGCGGTAGTTTCTTTGATGACCCGGCGCGTAACCGGTTCGGTGCGGTCTAACAGCACGTTCCCGTCATGATCCAGGATCTGGGAATACAGCGTGGGTTCGATATAGGTTCCGCCGTTGGCGATCGTCGCGTATGCCGCGTTCAATTCCATATTGGTAACGCCGTCGGTAATGCCGCCCAGAGCAAGGGACTGTTGGATGTCGGAATAAATCTCAACTTCACCGGTCGTTTTATTGGTAACCTCTTTGCGCTCTACCAAAGTGGTAAAGCCGAAGTTTTGCAGATAATCAAAGCCCAATTGGGGAGTAATCTGCGTCAGTACTTTAACGGTTACGATATTTAATGACTGTTCAATACCGTAGCGGAGAGAACAGTTCTGGTTTTTGTAGCCGGTATACCAGTTATTGACAGGTCTGCCGTTATCATAGTTGAAAGGACCGTCGTATTCTACCGAGGCAAGGGTCATACCCGCGCTGTCCAAGGCAGGCGCGTAGGTGGATACGATTTTAAAAGTAGAACCGGGCTGTCTTGTGACGTTGGTCGCCCTGTTAAGGGTACGGCTCGCCGATTTGGTGCCGCGACCGCCCACCAGCGCCACCACATATCCGGTATGCTGGTCCTCTACGGTTATGGAAACCTGCGGCTGCGGCGTCAGGGTTATGGTTTCCGCCTCTACCGTATCGCCGGAACCGAGTACCGCCGCTTTGTACTCTTCAACGTCAGCATAAGCGTCGTCCTGGGAAGAGTAGAGCAGGTCGTAGTTTGCGTCGCTCTGCATAAAATAGGATTTAAGCATTTCCGTACTGTAGTTGACATATTCATCGTTGGCGGTCTGGACGGTCAGCGCATAATTCAAATACCATTTTACATTGGAAGGATAATTTTCTTCATCCGAATAAACGTTGTCGCAGATCGACTGAATGGCGGGATCTTGTGTGGAATAAATCTGAAGACCGCCGCTGTATACAAGATTGTATGCCTGCGTTTCGTTATAGCCCTTTTCCTCGATCAAATCGTTGATAACCTGATCGATCAGCGCGTCTACGAAGTAAGAGTTGACAGAATCCTTGTCAATGGTTTCGTTTACGGTTTTGATGCGGGAATAGACATCGTCAGCCATGGCGGTATCATATTCTTCCTGTGTGATATAGCCCTGTTCCAGCATGTTGTTCAAAACCTTATCCCGGCGCTCTTTATTGTTTTCCGGGTGGGAAATCGGATTATAACGGGTAGGATTCTGCGTAATTGCCGCAATAACCGCGCATTCCGACAGACTTAACTCGGATACGGGCTTGTCAAAATAGCGCATGGAAGCTGCCTGTACGCCAAGGGTATTCTGCCCGAGATTGATCGAGTTCATATATAGTTCCAGAATATCCTCCTTGGACATTCTCTTTTCCAGTTCCAGGGCAAGATACTGTTCCTGGAATTTACGTTTGAATTTATTTACTATATTTTCCTCGGTTACCCAGTCGTCAAACACATTGTTTTTCAAAAGCTGCTGGGTAATGGTCGAAGCGCCCTGGGAAAAGTGGAATTTGTTTTTAATGCCCTCTACGGCGGCGCGGGCGATTCCTCTGATATCGATGCCGTTATGCTCATAAAAACGCGCGTCTTCGATTGCCACGAAAGCGTCTGCAAGATCCTGGGGAATGGATTCCATACCCACATAACTGCGGTTGGAATTGGTGGATACCAGCTTGGTAAGCTGGTTGCCGTCTGCATCATAAACAATCGTTGCATAGCCCGACGGAGTTACGTCCAGATTGGAAATATCCGGCGCCGATGCGAGAATACCTTTAAACATACCGATTCCCAGACATGCCGCTAAAATGACAATGCCGAGACAACATATCAAAAACGCTTTCAAAAATGTCAGCAGAAACATTTTCCCGACCTTTGTGGATTTGGAGTTTAAATGCTGCTGTTTTTTACGAATGCCTTTTTTACTGTAATTCATAGATAAAAGCCTCCTAATACAGGTCATTATACCAAAATATGGGACTAAAATAAAGTAAATTATTCCATATCTGGGATTGTTCACAATTCTATACACTTTTATTCCAACTTATGTTAAGATACTAAAGGAATCGTTTTTCGATCAAATCCGTGATAAAGGAAGTGATGATATATGCCAGACATAGACAAGACCGTGTACCGTGGCGGTGTGGGAGAAGTGGTTGAGAAGAAATCACGTTTTATCGCCACGGTAGCGGCGGTATCGAGCAAAGAAGAGGCGGAAGCGTTTATCGCCTCCTGTAAAAAAAAGTATTGGGATGCCAGACACAACTGTTCGGCGTATATCATTTCCGGTGCGGTGGATATTCTGCATTCCTCCGACGACGGAGAGCCTTCGGGCACGGCGGGAAAGCCTATGTTGGAGGTGCTGTTAAACGAAGGGATCAAAAACGTGTGCGTTGTGGTAACCAGATATTTTGGCGGAACATTACTTGGGACGGGCGGACTGGTAAGAGCTTATCAGGCTGCAGTCAAGGAAGGGATCGCAAACAGCGTTCTCATTGAAAAACATAAGGGAATAGAGGCTTCGATAACAGCAGATTATAATGATGTGGGAAAGCTGCAGTATTTATTTGCGTCTAACCGGGTGGAGCTGCTGCAAAGCGATTATGCACAGCAGGTTGATATGAAGATTTTGGTTCCGCTGGAAAATAAGAAGACGGTGGAAGAAAAATTGGTTGACATAACAAACGGAAAAATAAAACTGCAATCTGTTGAAGAGGTTCTTTATGCTCCCGCTGAAGGTGAGGTCAGAATATGGAAGACAGAATCGAAGAAGGATTAGAAATTTTAAAAAGCTATTTGGAACAGAAGCAGTATGTAAAAATGCGGGAGTGGATGTCGGACTTAAACGTTGCCGATATTGCCGCTATGATTGAAGAGTTGGAAGAGGAGCAGAAGCTCAAGGTATTCCGCATCCTGCCTAAGGATATGGCGGCGGATATTTTTTCCTATCTGCCCATTGAAGTAGAGCAATATATTATTACCTCTCTGTCCGATAAAGAGGCGGGAAATATTATTGATAACCTGATGTCCGATGATGCGGCGGACCTTTTGGAGGAAATGCCGGCGAATATCGTGAAAAAGCTGTTGGCGAACGCCAGCCAGGAGACAAGAAGGGATATCAATCACCTGCTGCGCTATCCGGAGGATTCCGCCGGGAGCATTATGACGGTGGAATTTGTGGATTTAAAAGAACGGCAAACGGTGGCGCAGGCGATTGAGCGTATCCGTAAACTGGGCGTGGATTCAGAGACGATCAATATCTGTTATGTGTTGGATAACCAGAGAAAATTAAAAGGAACGGTTGCACTCCGCTACCTGCTGTTGACAAATCCCGATGAAAAAATCGGCGATATCATGCACGAAAATGTCATCAGCCTCCATACGCTGATGGATCAGGAGGAAGTAGCTAGACAGTTCCAGAAATACGACTTTACGGCAATGCCCGTTGTGGATAATGAGGACCGGCTTGTGGGAATCATTACGGTCGACGACGTTGTGGATATTTTGCAGGAAGAGGCGACGGAGGATATGGAAAAAATGGCGGCGATCGTGCCAAGCGATAAGCCGTATATGAAAACCACCGTTTTTGAAATCTGGAAAAAGAGGATTCCGTGGCTCTTGCTTTTGATGATTTCCGCGACCTTTACGGGCAAAATCATCGCATCCTTTGAAAATGCTTTAAGCGTTTATGTGGTGCTGACGACGTTTATTCCGATGTTAATGGATACCGGAGGCAATGCGGGCGGTCAGGCGAGTGTGACGATTATCCGCGGTCTTTCCTTAAATGAAATTGAGTTTTCGGATACGTTAAGGGTGCTCTGGAAAGAAATCAGAGTATCCATCCTGTGCGGAACCACGCTTGCGGCGGCAAACTTTGTCAAACTGATGCTGATAGACAAGGTAAGCCTGACGGTGTCGGCGGTTGTGTGCCTGACGCTGATTGCGTCCGTATTTCTGGCAAAGGTAGTTGGCTGTATGCTGCCCATTGCCGCAAAGAAGATCGGTTTTGACCCGGCGGTCATGGCAAGCCCCTTTATTACAACAATCGTAGACGCCTTGTCACTGTTGATTTATTTCCAGATCGCGACGGCATTGCTGGGGCTGTAGTATAGGTTGAAAATAATAAAAGTAAAAGAGCAGGGAGGAACAAATTATGAATCCGGTAAATCCGAATGCAACCAGAGAAGCGAAGGAGCTGTTAAATTATTTGTACGAGACGGCGGGAAACGGGATTATTACAGGGCAGCACACCCAGACGAATCCCATGGAAGAGATCGTATATATAAAGGAAAAAACGGGATATGCGCCAAAGCTTCAGGGCTTTGAGCTGTTAGGCTATTCTCCCAATATCAATTATCAGGATGCTTCGAAGGAGTGCCTGACCGAGGTGGAAGAAAATAAAGGAACGATGAAAACGGCGCTGAAGTGGGCGAAGGAAACAAAGGGGATCGTCGCGATGTGCTTCCATTGGTTCTCTCCCATCGGCGGCAGGGATAAGGCGTTTTATGCGGAGCATACTGACTTTGACGCGAGAAAGGTGCTGGAAGAGGGAACGGCGGAAAGAAAGGCTTTTTATTCCGATATGGATGTGATAGCGGAGGAATTAAAAAAATTTCAGAAAGCAAACATTCCGATTTTGTTCCGCCCCTTTCATGAAGCCGATGGCAGATGGTTTTGGTGGGGAGCCAAGGGCGACGCCGTAGGAAGAGAACTGTATAAACTGATGTTTGAGTATTATGTAAACCAAAAGCATCTGGATAACCTGCTCTGGGTATGGAATTCTCCCGCGAAAGAGGGCTATCCCGGGGATGAATATGTGGATGTGATTTCCAGAGACATTTATCTGACCGAGAAAAAGCCCACGGATTACAAAGCGGAGTACGAAGAGCTGATCGCCAATACCACCGACAAGAAGGTGGCGGCGCTCGGAGAAGTGGGTTATATACCGGATGTGGATATGCTGAAGGAAAGCCGGGTTCCATGGGCGTTTTATATGACGTGGTCCAAGGAATTTTGCATAGGAGAGCAGTATAATACGGTGGAAGAGACCCGCAGGATGTATGAAAGCGATTATGCGGTGAAAATGTAAAGCAATGGGAAACGGCAGGGGCTGGCGCGCTGAAAGGATAAAGATGTGCCAGCCCTTGTTTTTTTGTATGTTACCCGGAAAAAAGTGCAACTTACCGGGGCGGTGCTTGTTTTTCGGACGGAACCGTTATATAAAGGAATGGGAGGCGGGGAAGCAGAGCATGAAGATTACTTTACAGCAGATCAGTGATGATCGGGAAGAAATTATTATCAGATACCGGCAAATGACGGAACGGATCGGCGGAATTATCAGATATGTGGAAGGACAGGGAAAAAAACTGTTGTGCTTCCGGGACGGAGAACAGTTTTTACTGGACGTGGACAGCGTGTTTTATGCGGAAAGCGTTGACGGCATGACGTATTTATATACGGATCAGGAGGTCTATCAATCGGATCTGACCTTAGTCTGTTGTGAGACGCTTTATCGTGCCGACGGCTTTTTCCGTTGCAGTAAGTCCATGGTAATCAATATTTATCATATGGAAAGCCTCAAAAGCATACCGGGAAACAAAATTGACGTAACGATGGAAAACGGAGAACATGTGGTCATATCCAGACGTTACGCCAAGGAATTACGGAATATTCTGAAGGGGGAAAGAGAATGAACAGGTTTAAAAAGTATTTATCCGTGGAAATCGGAGTTGAATTTAAAGCGTGTCTGTATTTCTTTGCCATTCTGTTTTTTTATTCCATGTACCGGATTATGCAGGGAAGCTTTCAGGCGAGCATTGCAGCTATGGCAGAAATGATTATTTCAACATATGTCATGGGTTATATACAGGTGCTTTTTTTGCATAATTTTGATGAAAGAGAGCGCATCAGCATAAGGGAAGCGGTTTATATGCTGTTTTGTTCGGTAATCTATACGGCTGTCAGCTGGTGGTTTGGCTGGTTTGACCGGAACGGGACGGTAACGGCGGCTTATTTTCTTTTTATGCTGTGCTGTTATATCAGCGTTTTTTTGGTATATAAGATGAAGCGCGATATCGATACGGCACAGTTAAATAAAGAGTTGGAACAGTTTAAAAACGGAAGGAATAAGAGAAACGATGAATCAGAGAGTGGAAAATAAGGAACGGACAACGGGAAACGAACCGGCAATTCTGATCGAAAATATGACCAAGAACTACGGAAAGCACAGAGGAGTCTCGGGATTGTCCCTTAGGGTGGAGCAGGGGGATGTTTTCGGATTCCTTGGTCCTAACGGCGCGGGAAAATCCACGACGATCCGCAGTATTCTGGGGCTGATTTCCTTTGAGGAAGGCGACGTCAGGATTCTCGGCATGGATCTTAAAAGCCGGAAAAAGGATATTTTAAAAGAGGTCGGTTATATGCCGTCGGAGGCAATGTTTTATCCGGCGATGAGAGTAAAGGACGTGATCCGGTTTGCAGCGGATATGAGAGACAGAGATTGCCGGAAGGAAGCGGAAATGCTCTGCGAGCGTCTGGAAGTGGACCGTGATAAGAAAATAGAAGAATTATCTCTGGGTAACCGTAAAAAGGTCAGCATTGTCTGCGCCATGCAGCATAAGCCGCGGCTGTTTATTTTTGACGAGCCCACCAGCGGGCTTGATCCGCTGATGCAGGCGGAGTTTTTCAAACTGGTAACGGAATATTGCGGGCAGGGAGCCACCTGTTTTCTGTCGTCCCATGTTTTATCGGAGATCAAAAAATACTGCCGTCATGCGGCGGTCATCAGGGACGGGAAACTGATATGTACCGATACGGTGGAAAACCTGACAAAGACCAATACAAAGCGCGTCCGCATGATTCGGGACGGAAAAGAGGAAAACTTCGTCTGGAAAGGGGACCTGAACGAACTGTTTGCGGGGTTTGCCGGGCATGATATCGAGGATATTATCATTGAAGAGCCGGAGTTGGACGAAATATTTATGCACTTTTATGAGGAGGCGGAAAAACATGATATTGTACAGGCATGAAATGAAAATGAATCTCAAAAGTCTGTTGATCTGGACGCTTTGCGTCGGAGGGCTATGCTTTGGCTGTATTCTGCTGTACGGCAGTCTGGAGGATTCCATTCAGGGAATGGCGCAGTCATATTCCGATCTGGGCGCTATGTCCGTGGCGCTTGGGATGGACAAAATGAGTCTTGCCACCCTGACAGGATACTATGCGACGGAAATTGCCATGATGCACGGACTGGGCGGTGCCATGTTCGCCGCCATATTGGGGAGCGGGCTTTTATCAAAGGAAGAAGCGGGGCACACTTCGGAGTTTTTAAACGTGCTGCCTGTGGGAAGAAGAAGCGTTGTCCTGCAAAAGTATCTGGCGCTGATAAGCAATCTGCTGATTTTTAATCTGGTCTGCGTCATGATGTATCTGCTCGGCTTTTATGCTTTAGGCGAAACTGTAAGTGCGAAAGAAATGACGCTTTATCATCTTGCTGCCTTGGTTATGCAGACGGAGATTGCGACGGTTTGCTTTTTGCTTTCCGCCTGTACCAAAAGAATCCTGATCGGCGCGGGACTGGGAGTTTCTGTTTTGATGTTTGCACTGGATATGATGTGCCGGATCGTTCCGGCAATTGAAAACCTGAAATACGTTACGCCTTTTTACTATGCCAACGCCGCCGATATTTTTTCTGCCGGGAAAATCAATGCCGTATGCCTTCTGATAGCTGCCGCGGTCATTCTTTGTTCTCTGGCGGCAGCCGTATTTCGCTACCGGACCAAAGACTTAGCCTCTTAATCCGATGTTATTTCCGTTAAGGACAGGGGCAGACGGTACACGGTTTCCTCGCCGTTTTGATCTGTTGCAGTAAGCTCAAAATAGAGATTGTTTTTCAAAGCGTCGTCGCCCGCCGCGCTGCTGACAATATCTTCCCCCGTCAGCTTTCCCAGATCGTCGGAAACGAGGACGCCTGTTTCCTCTGTTTTATTTTCTATCAGATCGGAACAAATGATGTTTTTTTGACCGTCTGATAAAATATAAAATGTTGTTGAATAAGACGCAATATCAGTGAGACAATCGTCATTTACTTCCAGGCTGCCTCCGGCAAATATTTCTTCCGTATCGCCCAAAACAATGACCCCGTTTGAGACGGCAATCTGTTCATTTTCTCCGCTGAAAGAATATACCGTCAACCGTTCCTGTTCTGCCTTCCCGCAACCAAAAGCCAACATCAATAACGCCGCAAAGACCAATGATTTTCTCTTCATCATATCCCCTGTCTCCTTCCCCTCCAAAAAAAACGCAAATCCATATCACATCATCATATTGTTTGTAACAATTATACCACCCCTCTGCATAAAGACCAACACGAAAAAGCCGCGGACCAAGCCAAACCGAATCGCGAATCCAGCCGAATCCGGAAAACCCGTACGGTACAGACGCAAAAACAGCATAGCCGGAATATCAAAGGAAACCCTTGGAAGCACGCCGGTACTTATTTCGCGTTTTCTGCGGACTTACGTACCGCTGCGTGTTTCCGGAGCGAAAGCGTGTTTCCGTGATATCCGGCTATGCTGTTTTTGCGTCTGTACCGTACGCCCGTGCCGATGCCTGTCTTACCGACCGCTATTTTTTAAACCCTGCCCGTTTCCTCATCGTAGGGTCCAAAATTTTCTTCCTGATTCGCAGGCTCACCGGCGTTACCTCCAGAAGCTCGTCCGTATCGATAAAGTCCAACGCCTGTTCCAGGCTCAATACTTTGGGCGGCGTCAGCTTTAAAGCGTCGTCCGCGCTGGAAGAACGGGTATTGGTCAGATGTTTTGTCTTACATACGTTGATTTCAATATCTTCAGCCTTACCGGTTTCTCCGATGACCATACCGGAATATACCTTTTCTCCGGGGGAGATAAACAGAGCGCCGCGTTCCTGGGCATTGAATAAGCCGTAGGTAACCGCTTCGCCGGACTCAAAGGCGATCAGGGAACCGTTGCTGCGGTAATTTAAATCCCCCTTATAAGGACCGTAGCCGTCAAAAATCGTATTTAAGATACCGTTTCCTTTGGTGTCCGTCATAAATTCGCCTCGGTAGCCGATCAGACCTCTGGAAGGAATGGAAAACTCCAACCGGGTATAACCGCCGGAGCCTGTTCCCATATTGCGGAGTTCGCCTTTTCTTGCTGAAAGCTTCTGGATTACCGCGCCGGAAAATTCGTCGGGAACATCCACATATGCCAGTTCCATAGGCTCCAGCTTTTTGCCGTTTTCGTCGGTCTTGTACAGGACTTCCGCTTTGGAAACCGCAAATTCATAGCCCTCGCGGCGCATATTTTCAATCAAAACCGAAAGATGAAGCTCTCCGCGTCCCGATACCTTGTAGGCGTCGGTATTTTCCGTTTCCTCCACGCGCAGGGAAACGTCGGTGTTTAATTCACGGAACAGTCGGTCCCTCAGGTGACGGGAGGTTACATATTTTCCTTCGGTTCCCGCCAGAGGGGAGTCGTTGACGATAAAGTGCATTGCGATCGTGGGCTCTGAAATCTTCTGGAAAGGAATGGGTTTTACATCTTCGGGAGAGCACAGAGTATCGCCGATGTGGATATCGGAAATGCCGGAAATCGCCACGATGGAGCCGATGCCCGCTTCTTTGACTTCTATCTTATTCAGCCCGTCAAATTCGTAGAGCTTGGAAACCTTTACCTTACGCATTTTGTCAGGCTCGTGATGATTGACGACGACAACGTCCTGATTGACTTTGATGGAGCCGTTATCCACCTTTCCTACGCCGATTCGTCCCACATATTCGTTGTAGTCGATGGTGCTGATCAGTACCTGGGTCCCAGCGTCGGGATCTCCTTCGGGAGCGGGAATATAATCTAAAATGGTGTCAAATAAGGGAATCATATCGGTGCCGGGCACGTTCATGTCAAGGCTTGCCGTTCCGGTACGGGCGGAAGCGAATACAAAAGGACAGTCTAACTGGCTCTCGTCCGCCTCCAGATCGATAAACAGTTCCAGCACTTCGTCCACAACCTCGGCGGGTCTTGCTTCGGGGCGGTCGATTTTATTGACGCAGACAATGACGGGAAGGCTTAATTCCAGCGCTTTCCGCAGCACGAATTTGGTCTGGGGCATGGCGCCTTCAAAGGCGTCTACCACGAGGATTACGCCGTTTACCATTTTCAGGACGCGTTCCACCTCGCCGCCGAAGTCGGCGTGACCGGGCGTATCGATAATATTGATTTTTGTATTTTTATAAGTGATCGCCGTATTTTTGGAAAGAATGGTAATGCCTCTTTCCCGTTCGATATCGTTGGAATCCATGACGCGTTCCGCGACTTCCTGATTTTCGCGGAAAACGCCGCTTTGTTTTAACAGCTCGTCTACCAGAGTCGTCTTGCCGTGATCTACATGGGCAATAATCGCTACATTTCTCACATCGGTTCTCTGTGTTTTCATAAATCATTCTCCTCAACCTAAAATTTCAGATACAACATAGATATTGTTGACAAATACTGATAAAATACTTATTACAAACGTTTTTAGTCTACCACATATTCGGCAAAAAGCAAGCAAATATCAGATAAAATGACCGATTTGTGCGGGAAAATGGCAATATTTGACGATAAATTTTTTACATTTTTGGTCTCAAATGCAATATGATAGTAGTACATGACAGGAAAAAATTCTTTATTGTGTAAGAAGGGAGAACAAAAATAATGGATAAGATGAATGAAAACAACAAGGTGACGGTCATGGGAGAAATTGTCGGGGAATTTTCTTTTAGCCACGAAATCTACGGAGAGGGGTTCTATATGGTGGATATCCTTGTCCCGAGATTATCGGAAAGTGCCGACCGTATTCCGCTGATGGTGTCGGAAAGACTGTTGGATGTGAAACAGGATTATCGCGGAAGAAATGTCAAGGTAGCGGGACAGTTTCGTTCTTATAACCGCCACGAAGAGAAAAAGAATAAACTGGTGTTGTCCGTATTCGTCAGGGAGTGGGAATTTATCGATGAGGTAGAACGCAGCGAAATGACCAATCATATTGAATTGGACGGATTTATCTGTAAAGAACCGGTTTACCGCAAAACGCCTCTTGGCAGGGAAATTGCAGATATCCTCCTTGCCGTGAACCGTCCCTACGGAAAGAGCGATTACATACCTTGTATCAGTTGGGGCAGAAACGCGAGATATGCCAATGAGTTTGAGGTCGGAAGCAGGTGCAGGGTAATAGGCAGGATTCAGAGCCGGGAGTATATGAAAAAATTGTCTGAGGAGCAGGTGGAAAAAAGAGTCGCCTATGAGGTTTCCGTCAGCAAATTGGAAATGCCGGTGGAAGAACCGGTATGATCCGGCAGAGTGTCCTTCCGACCGGAATATCGGCTTAAAAGTTGCCAGATCAGAAAAAGTGTGCTATGATACATCAATCTTAATCTATAAATACCTTTCCTGTAAAACGTGTTTTATTGAATGAATAGGAAAGAATTGATTTATTTAGTAGGTGCATGATGGAAAAAGGAAAAATTCATATTTACACCGGAGACGGTCACGGCAAAACGCCGGCTGCGCTGGGAGAAGCGCTGTATGCGGCGGCTGAAGGCAGACAGGTCATTGTCATTCAGTTTATGAAGGGAAGAGGTCTTTGCGAAAATGAGTTTACGAGAAGGCTGGAACCGGAAATCAAATTTTTCTGTTTTGAAAAGACAGATACGGAATATGCAGAGTTGACCAGTAAGCAGCAGGAAGATGAGACTATGAACATCCGCAATGGTATAAATTTCGCAAAAAAAGTCCTGTCAACGGGCGGTTGTGATTTGTTGATCTTAGATGAAGTGCTGGGACTTCTGGATGTGGGAATTATTACGATCGAAGATTTGAAAATTCTGTTGTCGGCAAAGGATGAAGAGACGACGATCATTATGACCGGTATTCAGTTAAAAGACGAAGTGATTTCTCTTGCCGATGAGATTTCAAAAATTGAGTCGATACCTATTGCATAATGACGGCAGTCGTGCTATTCTTTAGTCATAGATGCGCGGTGCGTGTCGGTTTATAAGGAAAGATAGAGGTTGCGTTTTTTATCAGTATCCATTCGGATGTCAAGGAGCAGAGGAAGAGTGGGGAAAGGAGAAAACGCCGAAAGGAGATATTACCTGAAGATGTTTCCTTGGGCATACAGTGAATAATTGTATGACTGTCATCAATTAAGATGGGGAGCTATCGGAAATGAGTATTTTAAGCCGTTCTCTCTTTGAACGGCTTTTATAATGTAACCGCAATGCAGACCCATAGGGCATAAGGAGGAAAAAGAGATGTCAATTTTTAAAGGAGCAGGTGTAGCGATTATTACACCATTTCATGAAGATGGAAGCGTAAATTACGAGGCTTTCGCAGATCAGATTGAACGTCAGATTGCGGGGGGAACCGATGCCATTATTGTATGCGGTACCACAGGAGAGGCGTCTACCCTGACTCATGAGGAGCATCTGGATGTGATCCGCTATTGTGTGGAAAAGGTCAATAAGAGAATCCCTGTGATTGCGGGAACAGGCTCCAATTGTACGGAAACGGCGATTTATTTATCACAGGAAGCGGAAAAAGCGGGAGCCGACGGTTTGTTGCTGGTAACTCCCTATTACAATAAATGTACCCAGAAGGGATTGCTGGAGCATTTTAAAATGATTGCGGAAAGCGTCAGCCTGCCGATCATTCTTTACAATATTCCCGGCAGAACCGGCGGCGTGCTCATTGCGCCCGAAACAATCTGTACGCTGTGCAGGGAGGTGCCCAATATCGTAGGCGTAAAAGACGCCACAGGCAATATTTCCGGCGTAGCGAAGCTGATGCACATGGCTGGCGGCGACGTGGATGTTTACTCCGGCAACGACGACCAGATCGTGCCGATCCTTTCTTTGGGCGGCAAGGGCGTTATCTCCGTCCTTTCCAATATTGCGCCCCGGCAGACCCACGATATCTGTCAGATGTATTTTGACGGCAATGTGGAAGGAAGCCGTGATCTGCAGTTAAAGGCGATTCCGGTCATCGACGGATTGTTCTGCGAGGTAAATCCGATTCCTGTTAAGAAGGCGATGAATCTGATGGGTCTGGAAGCAGGTCCCCTGCGCCGCCCCTTAACGGAAATGGAAGACGCACATGCGGCTGTTCTGGAACAGGCAATGAAGGACTTCGGCATTTTATAAATACGGTTAAGATAAAAAGGATTCCGGTGTGGGTTGTCTGCACCGACGGGCATTTCTAATGCTTTTTGCTGCAGACAAAGCGCACCGGAATTTTTAGAAAATGAAAGAATAGGAGAACATCGAAAATGACAAAAATAATTATGCACGGCTGCAACGGCGTCATGGGACAGATGATCTGCAATCTGGTTGCGGCGGATGAAGAAGCGGAAATTGTAGCAGGAGTGGATATTAACAACAACAGGGAAAATCCTTTCCCGGTTTTTTCGTCAATTGACCAATGCAATGTGGAAGCGGATGCGGTCATTGATTTTTCGCATTTCAGTTGTGTGGACGGGCTTTTGGACTGGTGCGCCGCAAAAAGAATGCCGGTCGTTTTATGTACCACGGGCTTATCCGAAGAGCAGCTTGCCAAGGTGCAGGAGACGGCAGAAAGAACGGCTGTTTTAAAATCCGCGAATATGTCTCTGGGTATCAATATGCTGTTGAAACTGTTAAAAGAAGCGACGGCGATTCTGGCTCCGGCGGGGTTTGACATTGAAGTTGTGGAAAAACATCACAGAAGAAAAGTGGACGCGCCCAGCGGAACGGCGTTGGCGCTTGCCGACTCGATCAACGAGGAATTAAACAACGAGTACGAATATGTATTTGACAGAAGCGGCAGAAGAGAGCCGCGCCCCAAAAAGGAAATCGGCGTTTCCGCAGTCAGAGGCGGTACGATCGTCGGAGATCACGATGTGATCTTTGCGGGGGAGGACGAAGTCATTACCTTCAGCCACACCGCTTATTCCAGAGCCGTATTCGGCAAGGGAGCGATCCAGGCTGCAAAATTCCTGAAAGGAAAAGGCGCGGGACTTTACAATATGAGCCACGTTATTGACGCACAATAACAGCAAAAAGCATCGGGGGATTAAGATGGACACATTGGAATTAAAATATTTAAAAAGCCTGGCAAAACAGTATCCGACCATTGCGGCGGCGAGCACGGAGATTATCAACCTGTCTTCGATTTTGAACCTTCCCAAGGGAACGGAACACTTTCTGACGGATATTCACGGAGAATACGAGCAGTTTAACCATGTGCTTAAAAACGGCTCCGGTTCGGTCAGAAGGAAGATCGACGAGGAATTTGGCAATACTTTGAGCAACAGGGATAAAAAAAGCCTTGCCACCCTGATTTATTATCCGAAGGAAAAGCTGGAGATTGTATTAAAGGAAGAGGAAAATATTGAGGACTGGTACAAGATTACCTTATACCGTCTGGTACAGATTACCAAACATGTTTCTTCCAAATATACCAGATCCAAGGTGCGGAAGGCGCTGCCGAAGGACTTTGCCTATATTATTGAGGAATTGATTACCGAGAAGGCGGAGGTGCAGGATAAAGAGGCGTATTACAACGAAATCGTCCATACCATTATAAGGATCGGACGTGCGCCGGAATTTATCGTCGCGCTTTGCGAACTGGTACAGAGACTGGTCATCGATCATCTGCATATCGTCGGGGATGTGTACGACAGGGGACCGGGTCCCCATATTATCATGGATACGCTGCGCCATTATCATTCGGTGGACGTGCAGTGGGGCAATCACGATATGGTATGGATGGGAGCGGCGAGCGGGCAGCTTGCCTGCATTGCCACTGTGATCCGCATGTCGGCAAGATACGGCAATCTGGATACGCTGGAGGAAGGCTACGGCATCAACTTGATTCCTTTAGCCACCTTTGCAATGGAAAAATATAAAGATGTGAACTGCGACGCTTTTTCCATCAAATTTAATACCAATTACAACACCAAAGATTTAAGCCTTGATATGAAGATGCACAAGGCGATCACGATGATCCAGATGAAGCTGGAGGGGCAGATCATTATGAGAAGACCTGAATTTGAAATGGAAAACAGGCTTCTTTTGGACAAGATTGATTATGAAAACAAGACCGTTACCATTGAGGGCAAGGCTTATCCCATGAAGGATACGGATTTTCCTACCGTAGATCCGAAGGACCCTTACCGGCTGACCCAGGAGGAAGAGGAAGTCATGGAGCGGCTGCGGCAGGCTTTTACCCGCTGCGATAAGTTACAGAAAGATATTCGTTTCCTGTTTTCCAAGGGCAGTATGTATAAGGTTTATAATTCCAATCTGCTGTTTCACGGCTGCGTTCCCATGGATGAAGAAGGAAACTTCCTGAAGGTCAATCTGTTTGGAAAGGAATATGCCGGAAAAGCGCTTTACGACGCGCTGGACAATTATGCGAGAAAAGGTTATTACGGCACCAGGGAATCCGGAGAAAAATTAAAGGGACAGGATATTATCTGGTATATCTGGGCGGGACCGAAATCTCCGGTCTTTGGAAAGGACAAGATGACGACCTTTGAGCGTTATTTTGTGCCGGATAAAGAGACCCATTATGAAAAGAAAAACGCTTATTACAGGCTTTACGACAGAGAAGATATTGTCAATAAGATATTGGAAGAATTTGGCTTGAATGCGGAAAAATCCCATATTGTCAACGGGCATGTGCCGGTAGAATTGAAAAATGGCGAGTCGCCGATTAAATGCGGCGGAAAACTTCTTGTCATTGACGGCGGCTTCAGTAAGGCGTATCAGGGAAAGACGGGAATTGCCGGATATACGTTGGTTTCCAATTCCTACGGTATGCGCCTGGTATCCCATGAGCCCTTTGAATCGGCGGATGCGGCGATCCGCAATGAGTCGGATATTTTTTCCGATTCGATTATTGTGGAAACCGCGCTTCGCAGACAGCGTGTGGCGGATACGGATATCGGTAACGAATTAAGAGAATCCATTCATCAGTTGGAAGAATTGCTGGAAGCCTATCGAGAGGGTATCATTGTAGAAAAAGATGTATAATTTCTACGCAGATACCCGGTCTTAAGGCATAGCTTTTTACCTGTTGTTTGCCGTATTGTCGACACCGCCGGTTACGTCGTCGGTAACATCCTTAACGGCTTCTCCGGTATCTTCAATAACGTTGCCGGCTGCATTTCCTACATCATCAACAGCATCGGTAACGCCGTCAACAATACCGCCTTCGCCGTTATTGTTGGCATTATTGGCGGTGTTGCCGGTATTTCCGTTTGTGGTGCCGTTTGTTTGATTGTCGTTGTTGCCGGTATTGGCAGGATTGCCGTTGTTGTCCGTTGCGTTGTCAACGTTGTTGTCGGAATTCTGATCTTTGTTGTCGGTCTCAGAATCCTGTGCTAAATCGGCATTATTGTTCTTGTCGTTGTTGGTACTGCCACAGCCTGTAAAGCTAAAGAGCATCAGGATTAAAAGGGCAGTAAATAAAAATCGGTTTTTTTTCATAAATTTATTCTCCTTTCAATGCCTGTGAATACTATGTGCATTTTTAGAAAAAATATTCTTGATAAAAATTATTTTATGAAAGTAATGGCAGATAAAGAAAGTATGGAGCGAGCCAATGGAATTCAGACCTTGTATCGATATACATAACGGAAAGGTAAAGCAGATTGTGGGAAGCAGTCTGTCGGATACGAAAAATGAGGCAAAGGAAAATTTTGTTTCCGAAAGAGACGGCGCCTTTTATGCAAAACTATATCAAAAGCATGGGTTAAAGGGCGGGCATATTATATTGTTAAACGCCAAAGACAGTCCGTACTATAATGCGACGAAAGAACAGGCGTTGTCTGCATTGGAGGCGTTTCCCGGAGGAATGCAGGTAGGCGGAGGCGTTACGGCGGAAAATGCGCCGGAATATATCGAAGCGGGAGCTTCTCATGTTATTGTGACCTCTTACGTATTTCAAAACGGCGAAATAAGGCGGGACAGATTGGAAGCGTTGAGGGCGGCGGTAGGAAAGGAACACGTTGTGCTGGATTTAAGCGCCGGAAAGTATGGGGACGAATATTATGTCATGACGGAACGCTGGCAGAAAAAGAGCGCGGAGAAAGTGGATCTTAAGCTGTTGGAAGCATTGTCCGCTTATTGCGGCGAGTATTTGATCCATGCGGTGGACGTAGAGGGTAAAAACAGCGGAATTGAACGGGAATTGGTCATGATGCTGTCCGATTATAAAGGTCTGCCGGTAACGTATGCCGGAGGCGTACACAGCTATGAAGATCTGGAGTTGTTAAAAACACTTGGCAAAAACAGGATTCATGTGACCATCGGAAGCGCGCTGGATTTGTTCGGCGGCAGTCTGGAATTTGAAAAAATATGCCGGTTCTGTTCGTAACAGGCAGACAGGGCGGCAGCTTTTGTCGGAAGACAGCAAAAATAACAGAAAAAATAGAAAATAATAAAAAAAGGAATTGAAACGATGCACTCACCTTTGGAAATTGCAAAAAATTTTGTGGAGATCGGTATTCATAAAGTCAAATTATCGGCATTTAAAATGCTGGTTTTGGGCATCTTTGCAGGAATGTTTATCGGATTTGCGGGGATCGCTGCAACCACGGCGTCGGCTACTATCGATAATCCTTCTGTGGGAAGGCTGGTTGGCGCCTGTGTTTTTCCCGCCGGAATGGCGATGGTGCTGGTTGCCGGAAGCGAGCTTTTTACCGGGAATAATCTGATCATCATTTCCGTGTTGGAAAAAAAGGTTTCCGTTTTTGCCATGCTGAAAAATTGGTTTTTTGTGTTGCTCGGCAACTTTATCGGAGCGGCGGGAGTCGCGGTTTTAGTTGTCTATAGCGGGCTTCCCAAGCTCTTTGACGGAATACTTGCACAAAAAATGGTTGCTTCGGCAATGTCCCGGATCAACCAGTCGTTTCCGGAAGCGTTGATCAGAGGCATTTTGTGTAATATTCTTGTGTGTATTGCCGTTTGGGCTGCGTTCGCTGCGAAAAAAGTCTCGGGTAAGCTGTTAATGAGCTTCTGGCCCGTTATGATTTTCGTTTTATGCGGGTTCGAGCATTGCATTGCGGATATTTATTTCGGAGTCGCCGGAATCTTAGCGGCAAAAGCTTATTCCATAGAAGCTGCGGGACTGAATTTCATCGGTTTTCTGGTAAACTGCCTGATTCCGGTTACCTTGGGTAACATTGTGGGAGGAGCCGGCATCGTCGGCTGCGGTTACTGGGCGGTGTATCTGCATCATACGCCCGGCTTTATCCAGCCAATCGAAGAGGAACAGCAGGAAATTGATATTGCAGAAGAGTATTAGGGCGAAAAAGAGCTGCCGCATTTATAAAAATTTGTATCAGTCACGGAAACGCAGTTTCGATTTTATAATAATTTTCCTGACTTTGTCTCTTTTGATACAAATTCTTATAAATACGGCAGCTCTCTTTTTTTTTAATCCGTTAAAACAATACTGCTAATTCAAATCAAATTTCTGTAGAAATTTATATTTAAAAAGGCACATCGAAAAACTGATTAAATGTCATAATCATGGATTATAACTTGGTTACGTTTACTGCCTGAGGTCCTTTTTCGCCCTGAACTACTTCAAATTCAACAGAAGCGCCTTCTTCTAAGGATTTAAAGCCTTCCATGTTTAATCCTGAGTAGTGAACGAATACGTCATTACCTGCTTCGTCAGAGATAAATCCGTAACCTTTCTGGTTGTTAAACCATTTAACTGTACCTTTGTTCATTTTGATACCTCCGAAAATAAAATGTGTTGTTACTTTACAACAAAGTCAGAATAGCATAGTAAAAGCAAAAAGTAAAGAAAATATATTGCTCTTTGAATGAAAAAATTTTTATGGTATACTTAGGCAAGAATGATAAGAATGGTGATAAAAATGAATGCCGAGGAAAGAAGAAAAGAGATCGTAACAATATTAAACAGCGAACGGACGCCGTTGTCGGGAACGGAGCTTGCCAGAAGGCTGAATGTGAGCAGACAGGTTGTTGTACAGGATATTGCTCTGCTTCGCGCCGTCAATAAAAATATTCTTTCTACCAACAAGGGATATCTGCTTTTCGATGACCCAAAATCCGATAAGGTCAGGAGAAGTATCTGCGTCTGCCATAAGGATGAGGAAATTCTGGACGAGTTTTTTGCCATCGTCGATTGTGGCGGCAGAGTCCTTGATGTTGTCGTAGAGCATGAAATTTACGGGCAGATTATGGTGGATCTGATTATCAACAACCGTCAGGATGCGATTTCTTATATGGAAAAAACAAAGGACAGAAATGCAAAACCCCTGAATATTTTGACGAGAGGCGTGCATTATCACACCATCGAAGCGGACAGCGAAGCCACTCTGGACCGGATCGAAGAACGCTTAAAGGAGCTTGGATTCTGGCGAAGAAGCGGGAAATAAAAAGTATCAGAAAGCGGCACCAAGCATCCAAAGCACCCAAAGCTTAAGATAAGCTTGGGCGTGCCTGACCAGCCGGGAGGGTGCGGATTTTATATTATGCAGGTGTAATTTGCAGATGATTACGCAGGTTTGATTATGAAAGTATTGATTATGATTATGAGTCGCTTTATTTTGTGGAGTTTTATTTGCAGCTTTATTTTATTTTAGGTCTTGCATTTTAGGCTGTTTTTTAATA